>Ga0209692_10000556_pt1 | contig 81048 bp, 72 predicted proteins | sample tdDd472_FD_187129 | JGI IMG/M metagenome (GOLD analysis project Ga0209692, IMG submission 187129) | Marine sediment microbial communities from the Atlantic coast under amendment with organic carbon and nitrate - tdDd47.2 (SPAdes)... | ecosystem: Environmental > Aquatic > Marine > Coastal >...
GACCGGATCACACCGCAATACCGGCGTTTCCTCGAGGCCTCGCCCTTCTTCGCGCTGGCGACCGCCGGTCCCGAAGGGCTCGACTGTTCGCCGCGCGGCGAACTCGGCGGATTGTTCCGCGTCCTCGACGACAAGCGGCTGGCGATACCGGACCGGCGCGGAAACAACCGCATGGACAGCCTCCGCAACATCGTGCGCAATCCGCGCGTCGCGCTGCTCTTCCTCATTCCGGGGTCTGTCACGACGATCCGGATGAACGGGACGGCCATCGTCACCGTCGATCCGGACCTGCTTGCCAGTTTCGAAAAGGACGGCAAGCTGCCGCGCTCGGCGGTCGTGGTCACCGTCGACGAGATCTACACGCAATGCGGCCGAGCCGTGTTGCGCGCCGATCTGTGGAACCCGGCCCGGCATGTCGATCCGAAGTCGATCCCGACGGCGGGAGATATATTGAAGGAGCGCTCCGAGGGCGCTTTCGATTCCGACAGCTACGACCGCGAGTGGGCCGGCCGCGCCGCAAAGACGATGTGGTAGCTGTTAGCCGGCCTTTTCGGGCGGCAGCTCTATCGGCAATCCCGCGTCGCGCCAGGCGCCGAAGCCACCCTCGATATGCTTCACCGGCGTCAGCCCCATATCCTGCACGGTCTTTGTCGCCAGCGCCGAACGCCAGCCGGCGGCGCAGAAGAAGATAAAGGTCTTGCCGGTGGCGAAGATCTCCCTGTGATAGGGACTTTCCGGATCGACCCAGAATTCCAGCATGCCGCGCGGCGCATGGATCGCGCCCGGCACGCGGCCCTCGCGCTGCAATTCGCGGATGTCGCGCAGATCGACGAGGACGACATCGTCGTCCCCGGCGAGTTGCAAGGCTTCGGCGGGCGAAACGGCCTCGATGGCCGCATTGGCCTCGTCGAGAAGCGCCTTGTATCCGCGTTTCATGCCGAGCCTAGTTCCGCACCACGACAGTCGTCCCGACACCGACACGGCTGTAAAGATGCTTCACGTCGTCATTGGCCATGCGGATGCAGCCCGACGACATAGCCTGACCGATGGTCCAGGGCTGGTTGGTGCCGTGGATGCGATAGAGCGTCGAGCCGATATACATGGCGCGCGCGCCGAGCGGGTTGTTCGGCCCGCCGGGCATATAGGCCGGCAGGATGCGGCCCTTGGCCCTTTCGCGGGCGCGCATGGACGCTGGCGGCGTCCAGCCCGGCCACTCGGCCTTGCGGGTGATGCGGTTCTTTCCGGTCCAGGTGAAGCCCTCGCGGCCGACGCCGACGCCATAGGCCAGCGCGCGGCCCGGCTTGGTGACGTGATAGAGGCGGCGGTCGGACGTATCGATGACGATCGTGCCGACGCTGTAGCCGTCGAACCTTACCTCGCGGCGGCGGATCGGCGACTTGTCCGACATCCGGTAGGACTGCTTGCGATTTTCGCGCCGGTATTGCTCGCGCTCGGCCTTCGGTTTGAACAGAAGTTCGTGCAACTGAATTTCCGCCCGTGCCGCAATGCCGCTGCTCGTCACGCCCGCAAGCGCGACAGCCACGACCGTGAGCGCCGAAATCAGACCCTTCCTCATGCAATTCTCCAGATTCGTTTCTCCAGCGCCCCATGCGAAAACTGGCCCAGAGGAATTGGGGGGTCAAGTTCGCAGCCGCGAAAAAGGTTTACGCGCCGACTGGAACGGCCGAAGCGAAAGCGAAGGGCCGGTGGATAAAGGGTGGGGGGCGTCGCGAAGCGACAACAAAGAATCCTTGCTGATTCGGTTCCTTGGACCCATTCAGGCTAACGGGCGCAAACCAATCTTGTCCACCGCCCTCCATCCTCCCTTATCCTGACCGTGCCCTTTCATTGGAAGCCTGGGTGCACACCGGCAAACAGGGGAAGGGCCGGCGCCTGCCGTGCGGGAAGAGGTTTCCGCATCGGGGATCAGCCCCGGAGGCAGGCCGGAGACGGTACGCGACGTAAGCATCCTGTTTCGGCGGAATGCTTGGAAACCGCCCCGCCAAGCGGCCCCTCCGCAAGAGGGAGACAAAGGCCATGAGGCGGCCAGTCGGGACCTTGCGGATCCCGGGCGTAGAGCGGCCGGAGCCGGAAGCAGCCGAGGGGCGGTCGAAGGACCGCATATACAAATCAGACAGAGCGACCCTTCGACCGCCCGTCTTCCAATTTGTTTGAGCTCACGGCAGTTCCCGCTGCGCGGGAACGCCTCCGCATGGGCCTCGCAAAGGCTCGGACGCGCGGTCGCGCTTTTAGGGGTCCGCCAGCGAGGGCGCAGCCCGAAGCTTACTGGCGGGATAGAAATGCGGGCTGTCGCCCGGGTTCTTTGAAAACGCTGATGCTACAGATTCGCGGTTACGCCAAATCAAAGGCCGTAATCCTCGGGCTTGCCCCGAGGATCTATGCCCTAGCCGGTAGGGTTGCTTGCGAACGCCTCAAACAAAGTGAGTCAGGCAAGCTCGTAAGAAAACGAGTGGGTTCATATGGAAAATTGACACTGCCAATCAGCAAATTCCGCTATCTTGGACAATTGTCTGCCGTGATAGAGTCGGCTAATTTTCTTGACGTGACGTGTGTGGAGTTTGGCTGTAGTGGAAAAGGACTGGCAGTTACGCTTGGAGACCATGATCGCTACATTGCATCATTTAACGCCGAGCGAGTTCTTCGATGAACAAACATTAGAGTATCACAGTGTCGAGCGCGATATCGGAGAGCTTACTCGAGCCTTCGCGTTGGATCGAAACAAGCTTGAGCCTATTTTGGCAAAGAAGCCGGTCGCTCGTCAGTGCTGGTTACCACTCGACCCGAATGAAATCGGGCGAATGGACGTGACAGAAGTTTATTGGCGTCTCGGAGAAAACTCGGCAGACGAACGGTTTGTGGACGGTGCCTTGGAGGAACCTTTTAGGACCGGTTCGCTGGTCGCCGCGCTTTCACGTATTCGCGATGGGCTGGATGAATTGACACTTTGTTCCTGATAGACAGTCCAACTGATCCGCTATGGTAATACCGCCGCTGGCCGCCGACATCACCCCAGATTCAGTTCCTTGAAGAAGTCGTTGCCCTTGTCGTCGATGACGATGAAAGCGGGGAAGTCCTCGACCTCGATGCGCCAGATCGCTTCCATGCCGAGTTCCGGATATTCGACGACCTCGACCTTTTTGATGCAGTCCTGGGCAAGGCGGGCGGCCGGGCCGCCGATGGAGCCGAGATAGAAGCCGCCATGGCGGGCGCAGGCTTCGCGCACCTGGCGCGAGCGGTTGCCCTTGGCCAGCATCACCATCGATCCGCCGAAGGACTGGAACTGGTCGACATAGGAGTCCATCCGGCCGGCGGTGGTCGGGCCGAAGGAGCCGGACGCGTAGCCTTCCGGCGTCTTGGCCGGGCCGGCATAGTAGACCGGGTGGTTCTTGAAATAGTCGGGCATCGGCTCGCCGGCTTCGAGGCGGGCGCGGATCTTTGAATGGGCGAGATCGCGCGCGACGATGATCGAGCCGGTCAGCGAAAGCCGAGTCTTTACAGGGTGTTTCGACAATTCGCTCAGAATCTGAGTCATCGGCTGGTTCAAATCGATCTTGACCACATGCGCCGAAAGCGCCTCCTCGTCGATCTCCGGCATGTATTTCGACGGATCGGTCTCCAACTGCTCGATGAAGATGCCGTCCCTGGTGATCTTGCCGAGCGCCTGGCGGTCCGCCGAGCAGGAGACACCGATGCCGATCGGCAGCGACGCGCCATGGCGGGGCAGGCGGATGACGCGGACGTCATGGCAGAAATATTTGCCGCCGAACTGCGCCCCGACGCCGGTCGCCTGGGTCGCCTTGTGGATCTCGGCTTCCATTTCGAGGTCGCGGAAGGCGTGCCCGTCCTCGGAGCCGGAAGTCGGCAGCGTGTCGAGATAGCGCGTGGAGGCGAGCTTGACGGTCTTCAGGTTCATCTCGGCCGAGGTGCCGCCGATGACGATGGCGAGGTGATAGGGCGGGCAAGCCGCGGTGCCGAGCGTCAGGATCTTCTCCTTGAGGAACTCGACCATGCGGTCATGCGTCAGCAGCGAAGGCGTGCCCTGGTAGAGGAAGGTCTTGTTGGCCGAACCGCCGCCCTTGGCGATGAACAGGAACTTGTAGGCGTCGTCGCCTTCCTCGTAGATGTCGATCTGGGCCGGCAGATTGTTCTTGGTGTTCTTTTCCTCGAACATCGACAGCGGCGCGAGCTGCGAATAGCGCAGGTTCTTCTTCTCATAGGCATCCAGCACGCCATTCGACAGCGCGTCGACATCGCCGCCATCGGTCCAGACGCGCCGGCCCTTCTTGCCCATGACGATCGCCGTGCCGGTGTCCTGGCACATGGGCAGCACGCCGCCTGCCGCGATATTGGCGTTCTTGAGAAGATCATAGGCGACGAAGCGGTCGTTCTCGGTCGCTTCCGGATCGTCGAGGATGGAGGCCAGCTGTTTCAGGTGGCCCGGACGGAGCAGATGGTTGATGTCGGCGAAGGCCGCTTCCGACAGGAGGCGAAGGCCTTCCGGCTCGACGACAAGAACCTCTTCACCGCGGAATTCGTCCACGGAGACGTAGTCGTCTGTCAGCTTGCGCCATGGCGTCTCGGATTCGCCAAGCGGAAAAAGGCCGTCTGCCATTTTGTCGTCCTTGCCTGTTTGAGAAATCTGGCGGTGTCATATCGCAAAGCGAAATGAAGGCAATGCCGCAAAAGTTATTGGAGGGAGATTGTTGCGAATACGGACATCTTGGACTTTCATACGCTTCTTCGCTAAGCCGAAGCCTTGGGGCGGCAATTTTCCAGCAAACGGGTTCGAATGACTGATCAGGCCAGCGAACACGAAGAAGAACTGCGTCCAACGCTTGCCGAATGCGTCGTCACTACTCTTGTCGGCGGCTACGAGACGATCAACGAGCAGCCTGTCGCGGCGACGTCGAAGCTCCGCTTCATCTGTCTGACCGATGATCCTGCGCTGCGCAGCAACTCATGGGAGATGCGGGTGGTGGAGCCGCTGTTCCCTGCCGACCCTGTCCGCAGTCAGCGTCATCTCAAACTCATGGCTCATGAATACCTCCCGGATTTTGATCGGTCGCTCTATATCGACAACACGGTCCTGCTGAAGGCCGAACCCGAGGAAATTCTCGAGCGCTGCCTGGGCGACAACGGCTTTGCCGCCTGCGCGCACAGCTACCGCGACACGGTCCTCGACGAGTTCCTGTGTGTGGCGCAACTCGATCTCGATGACCGGTCCAGGATCTTCGAGCAACTGAATCACTATGCGGTTGCGTATTCCGATGCCCTTCAGATGCGGCCGATATGGGCCGGGATCATCATGCGCGATCACCGTCGGGACGACACAAGGCGGCTGATGAAGATATGGCGCGATCACGTCTTTCGCTACTCGCGCAGGGACCAGCTCAGCTTCTCTGTCGCGTGCCGGCAGGCGGGTGTCGAGATCGATCTTCTTGCCGAGGACAATTTCGAGAGCTGGTTTCATCGCTGGCCCGACAGGCGCGACCGCGTGCCCAATGTCGGCTTGCGCGCACCGGACATCGCGCGCCTGCCGCCGCAGGATCTGATCCTACGGCTACAAAGGGAAATCGAGAAAAATGCGAAGGAAGTCGCGCGATTGCGCGAGGATATCAGCGAGCGCGATGCGTGGGTGAGGGGTCTGGAAAGATCGCTCGGGTGGCGGCTGACCGCGCCCGTGCGTCTCGTCGCGAAGGCGGCGCGCGGACCGCATCTTGCGTTAAAAAACGGCGTCCGCCGTCTTCGCGGACGTGAGCCGAAGAAGCCCCCGCGATCATTGTCGGCCAATGCCCGGTTCTTTGCCCGAGAAGGATATCTCGGTCCTGTCCGGCTCTTCACCAAGGCGCAATGCGCCATGATCCTCCGGCATTTCAAGGAGCACGGACACAATGCGGATCCCGAGTGGCCGAAGGACCTGGCGGCGAGGGACCCTTTCTATCACGCCGTCGCGACACGTCCGCAGATCGTGGAGCGGCTGAAACCTTTGCTCGGAGAAGATATCGTCTTGTGGGGCGTCAGTGTCATCGAACGCGATCCCGGACAGACCCACCCCTGTCATACGGATATCGAAAGCTCCTCCACCAGGGGCGGATGCGTCTCGGTCTGGATCGGGTTGGAGAACACGTCACGGCGCAGCGCCCTGAAGCTCGTTGGACGATCGCACATGGTCGGCCGACCCCTGCAACAGGAAGCGCGCAAACGCGATGTTGCCAGAGGGGCTGCGACAGACCGCATGATCCTTGACTGGTGCCGCGAGGCGGGCGTCCAGGCGCAAATGGTCCAGCCCGACATGGCTGACGGAGACGGTCTGATCTTCGACGGGCGTCTCTGGCACGGATCGGACAATCGCGGACGGACCCGCCGGTCGGCGCTATTGTTGCAATATGCGCGCGCGGATGTGCCGGTACGCATCCAGAAGTACGGCAATGTGGACTGGCCGTTCGAATTCACCTCGAAATCGCCGCGCAAGCTTAGGGTTTCCGGCTTCACGGGAACCGGAAAATTGCCGGCTGTTCCTGAGCCTCTGGATACGGTGATCCGCTCCGGCGACGGCTACGTCCCGGACGAGAAGGGCTGGATTCCCTATCCGATCCTGCAAGGGGCCACTCCGAATGTTTCGGAGATGGAATCGCATGTATCGGTGCTCAGCCCGGGCAACAGCCCGCATCCGCCGCACTGCCATCTCGACGAGGAACTGCTTGTCATCCTGGACGGTGAGGCCGAGATCGTAGTTCCGCAGAGCCCGGATCCAGCGGGCGCACGGATCGAGCGGATGCGGCCTGGATCGTTCGTCTATTATCCGGCATATCAATATCACACGATACGCAACGTCTCGGCGTCGCCGGTCACCTATCTGATGTATCGCTGGCACGGACCGCCGAAGGAAGCCGAGCGTCCGCTTCAGACACTCGTCAAGCATGCTAATGCCCGCGAGCTTGGCCGTAGCCAGCAAGGACAGGCGATGCGCCTCCTGTTCGAGGGGGAGACCGGCTTCCTGTCGAAACTGCATTGCCACGAGACTGTCATGGGTGCAGGGGCCGGATACCCCGCCCATGAAGATGCGCATGACGTGGCGATCGTCGTTCTCGAGGGCTCGGTCGAGGCAAACGGAAAAAGGATCGGTCCAGGCGGAACGGCCTTTCACCCCGCCGGCACCTCGCATGGCCTCATCAATCCAGGTGTCGACCCGGCCCGCTACGTCGTCTTCGAGTTTCATGGCGGCGCGTGAGTGCCGGGCTCCGGTTCAGTCGCCGATGTTCAGCCCGATATAGCGGTCGAGCGTGGCGTGGTCGGCGAGCAGATCCTTCGAATGGGCCCGGTGAACCACCCGCCCGCGTTCGAGGATGACCGCTTCGTCGGTCATTTCGAGGGTCGCTTCGGCATGCTGTTCGACAAGGATGATCGTCATGCCGGATTCGCTGACCATTCGGCCGATGGCCGCGGACAGTTCCTCCACGATGATCGGTGCGAGGCCCTCCAGCGGTTCGTCGAGCAGAAGCATGGCGGGATTGGTCATCAGCGTGCGGCCGATGGCGAGCATCTGCTGCTCGCCGCCCGAGAGCTGGTTGCCCATGTTTCCGCGGCGTTCCTTCAGGCGCGGAAACAGCTCATAGACCTTGTTCATATCCCACGGACCGGGCGTGCCGACGACCGTGAGATTTTCCTCGACGCTGAGCGTCGGAAAGATCTCGCGTTCCTGCGGCACCCAGCCGAGACCGCGCCGCGCGCGCATGTGCGGCTTCAGCTTGCTGATTTCCTCGCCGCGCCACTTGATCGATCCGGCGAGCTGGTAGGTGAAGCCCATGATCGTCTGGATCAGCGTCGTCTTGCCGACCCCGTTGCGCCCGAGCAGGGCGAGCCCGGCGCCCTCGGCAATCGAGATCGAGACGCCGTCGAGCACGACGGCCTCGCCGTAACCGGCGCGCACATCGCTCAGTTCGAGGAGCATGTCAGCCATGATGCTTGCTCCCCAGATAGACTTCGCGCACCTGCGGGTCGTGGGCGATCTTGTCCGGCGGCCCGCTGAGCAGGACGGCGCCCTGGACGAGCACATGGATATGCGTCGCGAAGGTGAAAACGAGATTCATGTCGTGCTCGATGAACAGGACGGAGATGTCCGCCGGCAGGGCGGCGATGACTTCGAACAAGGCCGCGCTTTCGCTTTTCGGCACGCCGGCTGCCGGCTCGTCCAGCAGCAAGACCTTCGGACGGGTGGCGAGCGCCAATGCGATTTCAAGCAGGCGCTGCTGGCCGTAGGCGAGGTGGCGCGTCTGCCGGGTCGCGAAGTCGCCAAGCTGCAATTGTTGCAGGATCTGGTCGGCCTCGTCGATCGCTTCCCGATGCGCGGTCAGCGCGCGCCAGAACTGCCCCGCTTCCTTCTTGCGCTCGCAGATCGCCAGCGTCAGCGACTCGATCGGCGTCAGATCGGGAAACAGCGTGTTAATCTGGAACGTGCGTGTCAGGCCGCGACGGACCCGAGCGGCGACGGGCAGGCGGGTCACGTCTTCGCTGCCGAGGACGATGCGTCCCGTGTCGGGTGTCAGCTGCCCGGTGATCAGGTTGATCAGCGTGGTCTTGCCGGCGCCGTTCGGGCCGATCAGCGCATGTCGGGCGCCGCGCGGCAGCTCGATCGTGACGTCGCGCGTCACTTCCAGCGAGCCGAATTTCTTGCACAGTCCCTCTGTGCGCAAAACGATATCGTCGGCCATCAGTTGCGCCTCCCGAAAAGACGCGCAAGCCCGCCGAGAATACCCTTCGGCATGACGAGGACGACGACCACCAGCAGAAGGCCGATCCAGAAATACCAGTATTGCGGGTTCATGCCGGAGAGCTGGTCACGCGCGATCATGAAGACGATGGCGCCGATGATGCCGCCATAGAGCCGTCCGGTGCCGCCGATGATCAGCATGACGACCACGTCGGCGGAGCGCTGGAACGAAAGCGTGTCGAGCGAAGCCGTTTCCGTCGTCTGTGCCAGCAATGCGCCCGCGAGCCCCGCCATGGTCGCCGATATCACATAGATCGTCTGCAGGTGCCGCCGGTATTCCGAACCGATAGCCGGCATGCGGGTGATGTTTTCCCGGACGCCGGTCAGTGCCAATCCGAAGGAGGAGTGCACGATGCGGCGGCTGATCGCGACGGCCACGAGGAGGGCCACGAAAGTGTAGGCATAGGCGGTGTAGCCCCAGAGGTCGAACTCGAAGCGATTGAAGATCGGCCACACATCGACGCCCTGCAGTCCGTCATGACCGCCGGTCAGCCAGGACAGCGAGTTGGCGACTTCCACCATGAGCAGGCCAAGCCCCATGGTGATCATGAGGAGCGCCAGATGGCGCACGCGGATGATGATGAAGCTGGTCAGGAAGCCAAGGAAACCGGTCAGCAGCGATGCGAACAGCAGTCCGGTCAGCGGCTCGCCCCAGCCGGTCTTGGTGATCAGGCCCGCCGCGTAGGATCCGAAGCCGAAGAACATGGCGTGGCCGAGCGTGATGATGCCGGCATAGCCGAGGACCAGGTCCACCGACAGCGCAAAAAGCGCCGCGATCGCGATCTGGCTCGCCAGCGTCAGATAGGTCGGAAAGAACATGAAAGGCACTGTGGCCGCGATGACCCAAAAGGCCACTTCGGTAATGGACCAGCGGCTCTTGCGCCGCAGCCAGACATGCGGATCCTGTCGGGTTTGGGTGGTATCACTCATGGATGGTCAACGCCTTCCGAAGATGCCGTTCGGCCGTACGAACAGGATCGCGACCAGCAGGAAATAGATCAGGAACGAGCCGAGCTCGGGGACGAAGTATTTTCCCGCGACATCGGCGATGCCGAGCAAAGCCGCGGCCAGGAACGAGCCCGCGATGGAGCCGAGCCCGCCGACCGCGACGACGATCATCACATAGATGAGATAGTGAAAGCCGAAGGACGGATCGAGGCCGACGATCTCGATCGCCAATGCGCCGCCGAGGCCGGCCAGGCCGCAGCCGAGCGCGAAGGTGACCGCGAAGACTGCGTCGACATTGATGCCGAGGCCCTGAGCGACGCGCTGATTGTCGACCGCGGCGCGTACCCTTGCGCCGAAACGCGTATGTTCGAGGCCGAATATGAGCACGCCGGCAATGACGATCGCGACGACGCTCAGGAACAGACGGTAGATGCCGAAATTCTGGCCGGCGATTTCGAAGGAACCACGCAACCAGGATGGGATCTGGATCGGCTGCTGGGCTGTGCCGAAGAGATAGGCCATCGACGCTGACGCCATGAAGACGATACCGATCGTCAGAAGAACCTGGCTGAGTTCGGTGGCGCCATAGAGGAGGCGGAAAATCGTGCGCTCCAGAACCACGGAAATGGCGGCCGCCGCCACAAAGGCGATTGGCAGGCCCAGCAGGAAAGGGGTCCCGAGCCAGTTCATGGCGACGACGGTCGCGTATCCGCCGACCATCCCGAACGCGCAATGCGCCAGGTTGGTGAAGTTCATCAGGCCGAGCGTGACGGACAGGCCGACGGACAGGACGAAGAGCAGCATCCCGAACGCAAAGCCGTCAAACAGAACCACTGCAAATTGAGCAATCACGTTGCCACCTGCCAATGACTTGTCCGCGGGGAACCCGCGGGTTTTCTTTTGTTGTTATTCGATGAAGGGGACGGCCGCCGGGCGGCCGTCCCATCTGATTTACTACCCGTCGATTACTTGGCGCCGTGCAGCGGATCCTTCATGTCGGGGAGCGAGTCGATGATGACATTCTGCGGCTTGCCGTCGACGTCTTCCACCTGGCGGATCCACACGGTCTGCACGATGTCACGGGTTTCCGGATCGATCGAAATCGGACCGCGGGGGCTGTCCCACGCCATGCCCTTGGCAGCTTCGACCAGCTTTGCGCCATCGGCGTCGCCTTCGGTCTTTTTCAGCGTCTCGTAGATGAGATGCATGCCGTCGTAGCCGCCGACCGAGAAGATGTCCGGGCTGCGGCCGTCATTGGCGTCGCGGAAGGCTTTCACGAACTCGTTGTTGATCGGATCATCGCGTTCCATCGTGTAATGGAAGGTCGTGATGATGCCGTCGGCCGTGTCGCCCATGCTCTCGATCGCCTCGGGCAGCGTCAGTTCGCCCTGCGCCAGGATCTTGGTGTCAGGCGGCGTCAGGCCGCGCTCGGCGAGTGCCTTGCCAAGTGCCGGCGGCTGCGCGCCGCCAGGAATGAACACGTAGACCGCTTCCGGCTGGGCATCCTTGATGCGCTGGACAAAAGCCGAGAAGTCCGGGTTTGCGACCGGGCTCTGGTCGGCGCCGACGATCTTGCCGCCTGCTTCCTCGAAGCCCTTGGCAAAAGCCTTTTCGGCATCGTGGCCCGGACCGTAATCGGCAACCAGCGTGTAGACGCTCTTGATGCCGGCCTTGTCGTAAGCCCATTTGCCGAACGGGTAGTTCAGCTGGGGAATGGTCAGCGACGTGCGGACGACGAAAGGCGATTTCTCGGTGATGACGGACGTCGCCGCGTTCATAACGACGAGCATCTTCTTAGCCTGGTCCGCCACGTCCGCTGCGCCGAGCGCTTCCGGCGTCAGCGTGAAGCCGGCGAGGATGTCGACGCCGTCGCGAACGACGAGTTCCTGCGCGAGCCGCTTGGCGACGTCAGGGTTCGGGCCACCAGTGTCCTTCTTGATGAGCTCGATCTTCTTGCCGGCGACTTCGTCGCCATGCTGCGCGATATAAAGATCGATGCCGCGCTGCATCTGGTTTGCGGTGTCCGCAAACGGGCCGGAATACGCCATGATCAGGCCGATCTTGACGGTATCGGCAGCCAATGCGGTGCCGGCCATCAGGGTTGCCGTCGCGGCGGTGAGTGCTAGCAGTGTCTTTCTCATCACAACCTCCCAGTAAGGTGATTTCTTTGTTGGTCAGAAGCCTAGTGCAAGAGCCGAGGCACGGTCAAATTGCGTTTTCGTGCGAAGCATTTACGACCGGCACGAGCAGCCGGGCGGATTTTTCTCCTCCCATGTGGAGCGTTTGCCTGCCGCGATTCCTCAGGTCCTCGTGGCGAGCATAAACGCTTGGTTTCGGATAGTCATATATGTCCTTGCCGGCGATGACGAGGCGCAGGCTTTCGCCTGCGTCGAAATGTGTGCCGGACGGCCAGATCTCGATCTCGACTGGGACGATTTCACCGGGCGAAAGCTTCCAGGCCCGGCGATGGGCAAGTACGGGGCGATGCGGTTCGGTTTCGGCCTCGTCCAGCTCCCGATGTGACACCCTCAACCATCCGAGCGCCACCGGCCCGTCATCGAACTGGGCGTAGAAAGCGAAGGGAACGATGTTCCCGTCCGCATCGAGCTTCTGGATGGCGACGAAAATGTCCATGTCGTCGCCTTCCTCGATGGATACATCGAGGCTCAGCGCCATATGGCCGACAAGATCGGTCGGCTCGCGGAAAGCGTAATCGAAGACAAGGCTTTCGCCGTCCTCGGGGCGATAGGCAAGAGTACTCTCCGCAGGCGGTGTTTCATTGAGCTTGCCGGGCGACAGGAAGAGCGGGACGTAGTCCGTGTTCTCGATGGGCCACTCGCGCGCCGGCAGCTCCACCCCTTCGTAATATTTCTCGCGCAGCTCATACCGCACTGCCGGCCAGTCAGAGAGTCCGGTCTCCTTGCCAAGCAGGAAATGGTCGAAGAACGCCCGCTGCATCTCGACGCAGCGCGGCTCGTAATAATGGGCCCATTTCTTCCGGCCATGGACATAGAGCCACTTCTTCTCCGAAGACATGCGCCGGTAGCCTTCCAGCGTTCCGCGCGTATGTAGCGCCTGGTCGGTCCAGCTCGCGCAGACGAAGGCCGGAACCTCGATGCGCTCGAGCTTCGAGCGCTTGCTGTCCCAATAGGCGTCGAAGAATTCGCGCTCCCGGGATTCGAGAGGCAGGTCCTCGACCTCTGTCACGGAATGGCCCCAACGGCCGGGCAGGTAGCTCCAGAACGACGTCTCCGGGATTCCGCCATGGCGGATGACTTCGCGATAGGTGTCGCTCCAGCCTTCCCATGGATTGATCGCCGCCAGATGCGGCGGATTGAGTTCCGCCACGCGCCATTGTGACGATGTCAGGTAGGACACGCCGGACAGGCCGACCTTGCCGTTCGACCAGGGCTGCGAGCCGGCCCATTCGATCAAAGCGGCAAAATCCTCGGCCTCTTCGGGCGAAAGGTAGGTGGCGCGGCCTTCGGAATACCAGGTGCCGCGCGGATCCGGATTGATCACCGCATAGCCGTGGGGAACCCAGTACAGCGGATCGGGCGCTTCAAAGGCGGTGTAATCGGAGATCATGTGGTCATGAACTTCCGCCTTCGGGAAATTGACCGAGTATTTCGTGTGACCATGTTTGCCGTAGGGGCCCCAGCCGATCAGCGGTGCGGCGATGCCGTCCACCGGGCGAAACACGTCGACATGGATCACGGTCCCGTCCGGCAAGGTAACCGCGACATCCTTCTCGTAAAGAACGTCGCCGATCCGCTTTGCTTCATAAGCGGGAGGAGTCGCGCCTTTATCTTCCGGTGCGAAATGCGGCGGCCGGAATCGGTATTCGAATGTGGTCACGTAACCTCCCAGTTCCCGTGCCTGTGGCCGGCACATTGGTCCGATCTCGAGGCTCCTTCGCGAGAAAGTATACATCTCGCGCCGCCAGATGAAAGGCGCTTCACCTTTCGGACACGGGATGTTTCTCCCATATTTTAGGGCGATTCAAGCGTTTTTTCGGTTCATGGCGCTTTGTCGCGACCGGGCGGTGATGACGTGAATGCATACACGAAGCTCTTTAGAGAAACGGGGTCACGAGGATTTTCGCTGCGATTGCGCCAAGAAGCACGAGGATCAGCTTGTCGAATGTTTCGCGGCGGACGCGGCGCGCCAGCCATGCGCCGACCGGCATGAATCCGAGCAACAGGGCAAGAGCCGCCACGCCATGGAGGAGTATCGTCCAGGACATGAGTCCGAGGCCCGCCAGCGTCGGTCCCTGAATGATCGACATCAGCATGAAGAAGACCGAGATCGTCGCGATGAAAGTCGGCCGTTCCAGCTTCATCGCGCTCATGAAGGTGATCGAAACCGGAGCCGAAAGGCCGGCCGCGCCCTGCAGCATGCCGCCGGCAAAACCGGCTGGTCCGGCAAGAGCCAATCCGCGCGAATAGGAGAGAACCCAGTCGGCGCGGATCAGCCGGAAAGCGATATACAAGACCACCACGAGGCCGACGACGGTCAGCAGGATATCCGGCGGGATGAAGGCGAGCATGAAGGAGCCGACCAGTGCGCCGAGCGCGCCCCCGGCGGCGAACAATGTGGTGAAGGCGGGCGGCAGCATCCTGTCGCGGTATTGCCACCACTGAGAAAGATTGGTGATCAGGTTGGGGATGACGAGGACCGCGACCGCATAGCGAACGTCGAAGATGAGCGACAGGGCCGGAATGGCGAGAACCGGTGCCCCCGCACCGATCGCCCCCTTGAGTATGCCGCCTCCGGCCAGCGCCAGCGCCGCGAGGAAAAGTTCCAGCTCGAAGCTCAATTGTTCAAATTCCCAAATAATGAGATTTTTTGACGAAGGGCTGGAAAATTCCAGCCGGGCGTGCTTGCTGTTTGCGCATGATCGATCCGGCGGAGGGGCCGGATGAAATCGGGGAGGATACCAGATGCAAGTTTTGATGACGGGTGCGGCGCATGGAATTGGCGCGGCGTCGGCGGCTAAGCTTAAGGGGCAGGGCGCTTTCATTACCGCCTTCGATATCGAGGAGCCGGCGGCGCATGTCGATCGCTGGATTCAGGTGGACATGTCCGATCCGGACGCCATCGCCGCCGCCGCGGCCAAGGTCGATGGCCCGTTCGATGTGCTGGTCAATTGCGCCGGCTTGCCGCCGCGGCCCGGACTCGAGGCGAAGGTTCTGGCCGTGAACGCATTCGGTCTCATCGCCATGACGAATGCGCTGTTGCCGAAGCTCAGGGATGGCGCATCCATCGTCAGTCTCGCCTCGAAGGCCGGATCGCGCTGGCGGGAGAATATCGAGCAGGTCAAGGCGCTGCTCGCTCTGCCGGGCAACGAGGCCTTGCCGGAGTTCGTGGCGGAACAGGGCATCGATCCCGTGCGCTCCTACGATTTGTCGAAGGAAGCGGTCATTGTCTGGTCGATTGCCCAGGTCGAGCCGCTGATCGCGCGCGACATCCGCATCAACACGGTCAGCCCTGCGGCGGTCGAGACCCGCATTCTCGACGATTTCGTCACGGCCTTTGGCGAGCGCGCCACGAAGATGATGGCGCGCACGCGCCGGTCCGGGCGGCCCGAGGAGGTCGCCGAGGTTGTCGCCTTCCTTACCGGGCCGCAGAGCAGCTGGGTCAAGGGCGTCGATATGGCTGTCGACGGCGGAACCTCCGCGCTGCTTTTCGCCGATGCGATCGGATTCGATCACTAGGCGAGCCCTGCGGCGCGTTTCAGGATCGCCTTGGCGTCCGCGGGTGGCGTCTCCCCGGACCAGGCAACGAACTGGTCCGGGCGGACGAGGGCCAGCCGTGCCCGCAGCCGTTCGCGCCCGCCCGCATAGTTGTCGTTTATGACGGTAAGCGGAACGCCGAGTTCGGCTGCGGCGGTTCGGAAGTCGGCGACAGCCTTCTCGTCTGCGTCGAGGGCGACGAGCGTGAAGCCGGTCCCGAGTTCGTCGTAGATGTTCTTTCCAGACGACAGTGCTTGCGGGGCCAGGTGGTGGCCCGGGCGAGCGGAGAACTCATGGCGCCCTACCGCGCTGCTGATGCCGCCGTCCGGACCGAAGACCACCGGCGAACCTTCGTAATTCGGTTCGTAGGACTGCACTTCCGCAGCACCCTTTTCGCGCTTCCTCCATTCGGTCTCAAAGGCTTCGCGATCCTTTTCGGGGTCGTGGGTTTCAAGGAAGGCGCGGTCTTCCTCGATGAAGTTTTCGATGAAGTCGGATGCCGTTGACGCAAAGACGGGCCGGCGTTCCAGATCGTAGCTGTCGAGCAATGTCTCGCCGCCCCAACCCTGCAATGCGGCCGCAATTTTCCAGCCAAGGTTTCTGGCGTCCTCGAAGCCGTTGTTTACGCCGAAGCCGCCATAGGGCGGATGGCTGTGGGCGGCGTCGCCGGCGATGAAGACCCGTCCCTTGCGGTATTCGTCGGCGACCGCGATGCGCAGATCCCAGAAGCCGATATGCTCGAATTCGACAGGGAACTCGGCGCCCGCGGCACGGTGCAGATAGGCGGTGAAATCGAAATTGTCTTTGGTGGTGCCCATCGGCACGGGGGCGTGGAAGAAGAAGGTCGAACCGAGATCGACGCGCCCGAAGAACAGCCAGTATCCCTTCAGGTCGGGATGCAGGACGTTGTAGAAGGACTTGCCCGGATAGCGCTTCAGATAGTCGTGCAGTTTTTCCGATCGGAAGACGAGCAGGACCATCAGCTTGTCATGGTCGCGCCGGGTCTGCGACATGCCGGCGGCCTCGCGGATTGCCGAATGGCTGCCATCGCAGCCCACGGCATATTTCGCCCGCAGGCTGCGGCGCGCGGTGCCATCCTTCTCCGCAATCGTAACCGTGACGCCGCCGTCGTCCTGATCCACCGTTTCACCCGACCAGCCGTAGAGGGTCTTGATCGCCGGGATCTGCGCGGCGCGTGCGCGCAAAACCTCTTCCGTGGCGTATTGGGGAAGCCGCTCGTTGTCCTTGAAATAATAGGGACGCACGAGCTCGCGCTTCAGCCAGTCATAGTGGTATTCGCCAAGCAGCGTCCTGTAGGCGGTGAGGCCGCCGATGCCGTATTCCGGCGGCACGGTACGGGCGGCGCGCAGTTCCTCTTCCGCATTCCAGAAATGGAAATGCTCCATCGTGCGCTGGTTGAGGTTCTGCCCCTTGGGGATCGGCTGCGGCTTTTCGTACCGCTCGATGACGGTGACCGGCACGCCGCGCTGGCCGAGTTCGATCGCCAGCCCCATGCCCACCGGTCCGCCGCCAACGATGACGACATCGGTATCGAATTCGCTCATCGGATCGCTCAGCCCTTGAGATCGAGACCGAGCAGTTTCACTGCGTTGTCCTGGAAGATCTTGCGGCGCAGTTCCTCGGAAATATCCATTTCCTCGATGATGCGGATGGTTTCGCGGATATACATCGGCCCGGCTTCCGGATCGAACGGTGCGTCCGAGGCGAACAGGACATGCTCCTCTCCGAAGAACTCGATCGCGTGCTCGATCGCCTTTCGGGAACCGAAGGACGCCGTGTCCGCGTAGAAATCCTTGAAATAGTCAAGATGCGGCCGTTTCAGCGCCTTGCGCACCGCGGCGAGATCGCGGTCGGTCGTCCGGGCGCCCATCTGGTCCCAGCCGGGTCCGACGCGTCCTTCAAAGAACGGCACCATGCCGCCGGCGTGGTGGGTGATGACCCTGAGGCCCGGATATTTGTCGAAAAAGCCCGAGAAGACCATGCGGGCCATGGCGGCGGAGGTCTCGTAGGGCCAACCGAAGGTCCACCAGATCTCATATTCCGAGCGTTTCTCGGAGAGGTAGTCGGGGAAATTCGCGCCGCGCGCCGGATGCATCCAGACCGGCTTTCCGGCTTCCCCGAGATAGGCGAAGAAATCCGAGAATTCCGGCGCGTCGAGCGGCTTGCCCTTGACGTTGGTGAAGATCTGGATCCCGGCCGCACCCGCTTCCTCTATGGCGCGGCGGGCTTCCGCGATCGCGCCAGCCGGGTCGGTCATGACCGCGGTGGAAATGAAAGCCGGAAAGCGCTCGGGATATTTGGCGCAGAGCTCGGCCATGGCATCCGTTCCGATACGCGACAGTTCCAGTGCCTGCGGCGCCTCGGCCACATGCTCCAGCGGCGGCGAGGCCAGCGACAGGACCTGGCAGTAGTCCGGGCCGAACATGTCCATCACCTCGAAGCGGCGGTCGAGGTCGGTCATCATCGGCACGGCTTCCGAGCGGCGCGTGATGTCCGAGGTCGATCCGATGAGATCGATCAGGGCGTCGTGGAACGGCTTCGGCCAGATGTGGTTGAAAATGTCGATCTTTTTCATGATGGGCTCCCTTGGATGACTGTGTTCGTTCGTGTTGATGGTTATTCGGCGTCTGCCGTCCCGGCGATGCGGTCCCGGGTCAGATATCCGCTGATCTCGGCCGCGGCACGGGAGACGGTCTCGCCAATTCCGTCTGTCTCGAATTCGGCTGCGGCATCGGCCGGGATCGTCACGCCAAGAGCCGCGATCGGGCCGCTGCCGCCGTCGAAGAGCGGCGCGGCGATGCCGATGACACCGGGTGTGACTTCGCCATGGGCCACGGCGTAGCCGGTGCGCCGCACTTGGCGAAACACGTCAAGAATGGCGTCCAGATCCTCGCCGAGACCCGCTTCCCGCAGGCCGTCCAGATTGGCGGTCACGATGGGCACGAGCTTCCGGCGAGGCAGAAAAGCGATGATCGCACGTGAGACTGCGCCTCGCGCCAAGGGCATGGGACGGCCGCGCGGATAGCTGGTCTGGAGATCGGGCGACGAGCATTCCGAGGCGACACAGAGCAGTTTGTGCCCGTACCAGCGCACGATCAGCGCCGTGCAGGGGTATGTCGCGGTGATCTTGTCTAGATGCGGCTGAGCATGGGCAACGAGCCGATCCGATCTGCGCATCAGGAAGTCCATTTCGACGACACGCGGACCGAGCGTGAATCCGCCTGAAGGCATTGATGTCAGGAAACCCGCTTCCTTCAGCGTTTTCAGATAGCGATAGAGCGTCGGGCGGCTGTAGCCGAGCTCGTCCATCATCTCGTCCGGAGACCATTCGAGACGCTGTTCGCTGAACAGGTCGAGCAGCGCGATGACGCGTTCGAGGCTGTTGCGGACGGTCATTGGTTATGTCCCGGCCCGCCGGCTTTCATGATGGCCGCGCATGATTTCCTCCCGTCTGGCACCGATCCCTGGATTCGGTGCGTGGACGGAAATCTCTATATTTGAGATTTCATGCCGTGGCTACTGCTTAGGTGCAAATGAAGGCCGCAGCTATGCGGACTGCTTGACCTGCGTAGGTTTCTCGCCGGCGGCTTCGCGCATCAGCGTGCCGATCTTACCCAGTGTGGCCGCATTTGGACCCTGAATCTGCATGGCGTTTTCCAGGATTTCCATAACGGGCGCCGGCACCTCGCGGGCGAGACTGGATATCGGCAGCGGGCAGGCGACCAGAAACCCCTGGATCTCCGAGCAACCCATGGTCACCAGGCGCTGGAGCTGTTCGGCCGTTTCGACGCCTTCGGCGACGACCGACATGCCAAGGCCTGCGGAGAGCCTGAGGATCGTGTCGATGATATGCAGGGCGTTCGACGCCTCGTTCATCTCGCGAATGAAGGACTGGTCGATCTTGATCGTGTCGAAAGGAAAGCGGTTCACATAGCTCAACGACGAATAGCCCGAGCCGAAATCGTCGAGGGCGACCTGCACGCCGAGCGACTTTAACTCGGTCAACAGGGCGACGGCCTTGTCGGCATTGTCGATAAACAGGCTTTCCGTGACTTCGAGTTCCAACCTGGAAGGCGGCAGGCCGGTCGTTTCCAGAACACGCCGGACCGTGTCTGCGAAACCCTTGCCGCGAAACTGGCGCGGGCTGACATTGACGCTGACGCGCGCATCTCCGAGATGCTCGACTGCGGTTTCGCAAGCCTTGCGCAGTGCCCATTCGCCGAGGATGACAATGATGTTCGACTGCTCGGCGACCGGAATGAAATCCGCCGGCGAGATACGGCCCGCGACCGGGTGATCCCAGCGCAACAGCGCCTCGTAGCCGATGATCGAACGGGACGCCACGTCGAGGCGCGGCTGGAAATACAGTTCGAACTGCTCCTCGCTGACCGCGGTCTTGAGGTCTTCTTCCAGCTTCTGGCGGTTGCGCAGTTCCTCGCCCATGCCGGGTTCGTAGACCGCATAGGTGTTGCGGCCGTTGTTCTTGGCGGCATAGAGGCTGACGTCGCAGTGCTGGAACAGCGTTTCCGCATCGCTCGCATCGCGCGGCGCGATGGCGACGCCGATCGATGCACCCGGCCGGATCGTGTCGCCCGTCGGCAAGTGCACCGGTTCGGAAATTGCGTAGAGCAGACGATGGGCGAGATCCGCGGCCTGGTTCGGGAAGTCGATACTCGCCTGAACGAAGGCGAATTCGTCGCCACCGAGACGTGCCACGCAATCGCCCGGACCGGCGACGCTGCGCAGCCTTTCGGCAACAGCCGTGATCACCGCATCGCCCGACGGATGGCCGTGCAGATCATTGATGTTCTTGAACTGGTCGAGATCGATCAGCAACAGCGCGGTGGACGCGGAGTCCGGCGACAGGTGGTCGAGCAGTTCGCGCAGGCGCTGGTTGAAATGGGCGCGGTTCGGCAAATCGGTCAGCGGATCGTGCATGGCAAGATGATAGATCCGCGCTTCCGCCTTCTTGCGTTCCCTGAGGTCGGCGAAGGCCAGAACCTGCGTCTTGTTGCCGGAATATTCGATGCTCCGGCAGCGGAATTCGACTGGAACCCGATCGCCATCGGAAGGCTGGATTCCCGATTCCGCCGGACGTTCGGCGTCTTCCTTCAGATGCGACACGGCACCCGGCCAATCGCTGGCCGGAAAAAGCGACTTGACCGAGCGACCGCGCAATTCATGGGCCGGAAAGCCGAACAGCTTTTCCGCTGCGGAATTGGCGTCGATCACGCGGTATTCGCTGGCGAGCACGATCGCCTCGAAAGTGGCGTCGGCAAAGGCGGCGAGGCGGTTGGCCTCCTCGGCCGTTCTGCGCAGTTCGGTGTCGCGCCAGCGCTTGCTTTCGGTTTTTTCGAGATTGTCCATGAGGTCGTTGAAGGCGACGGCGAGTTCCTCTGTGTCGTCTCCCTGGCGGGATTCCAGCCTGACGGAAAGATCGGCATCGCCGCGGATCAGCGAACGCATGGCTTCTTCGACATGGGCGGTGCCGATCAGGGCATCATGCTCGCCGATGTTAAGGCCGCGGATCTCCGTTTCGCGGTCGACGCGCACGGCCGTCAATTTGTTGAGGACCAGCACCATGACGAAGCCGGTGCCGAAGGCCCACGCAAAGTTCGTCAGAACGCCGATCATCTGGATCTTGAACTGGGCGATATGCGAACCGGCCGGCAGAACGGCCTCGGGCGCGAGCAGCGCCAACGCCAGGGTTCCGAAGACGCCGGCAAACGCATGCGCACCGACCGCGCCGACCGCATCGTCCACGCGGAAGCGCGTTTCGAGGATCGTGTTGGCCCAGCTTGTGATCAGGCCGCCACAGGTCCCGATCACGACGGCCGCCCAGGGATCGACGAGATGGCATCCGGCGGTGATCGCGACGAGGCCGCCGATCATGCCGTTGGTGGCGCGTTCCGGATAGGCCGAGCCCTCGCGGAAGTGGAACCAGGCATAAGCGACACCGCCGCCGGCAGCACCTGCGAGGACCGTATGAAGAATGATCGTGGCGACCTCGGGCGTCGCCCCAAGGGTCGAGCCGCCGTTGAACCCGATCCAGCCGACGAAGAGGAGAAGCGTGCCGGCCGCCGTGAGGACCGGACTGTGGCCGGTGAAGCGCACCGGCCTTCCGGCCTGGTCGAATCGTCCTTCGCGCGGTTTGAGGATGAGGCAGGCGGCCAGCGCGATCCATCCGCCGGTTGCATGGACGACGGTGGAACCGGCGAAGTCGACATAGCCCATATTGGCGAGCCAGGCGCCGCTATTGTCGCCGCGGGCGGAGCCCCAGGCCCAATGTGCGAAGACGGGGTAGATGACCGCCGCCGTGAGTCCGCTCAGCACCACATAGGCGCTCAGCTTCATGCGTTCGGCCACCGCACCGGAAATGATGGTCGCTGCCGTGCCGCAAAACATCACCTGGAAGATGAAGAAAACGGCGTCACGCGGGGTGATATCATTGAGAAACAGGAGCTTCGCATCAAAGCCGACCGGCAAATTTGCCGAAGACGGGGCGAAGGCGATCATGAAGCCGACCGTGTAGAAGGCGAGCACCGCGAAGGCGAAGTCGAGCAGGTTCTTCTGCGCGACATTGACCGCATTCTTTGTTCGCACAGAGCCTGCTTCGAGCAGCAGGAAGCCGATCTGCATGAGCAGGACGAGCCCGGCCGCAACGATGATCCAGGTGGTATCAAGTCGCGCCGCGATATCGGCGATGGAGAGTTCCGCCGCGCTCGCAGACCCTCCGGAAGCAAACAAAATAAGGATCGCAGGCAGCGTTCGAAAAAGCAGCGGCATGAAAATAGTCCCCTGTATTCGCAAGACGGTACAGGCGATCCGTCGCCACTCGGTTAAATTGTGCTGCGCCGCAACAATTCAGAGAAACTACGGATAACAATTGGTTTCTTGCCGTTAGGGAAGCGAAGTCGGGCGGATTGACTTGGTGCGCGGAAGTGTCGCTTCATGCCTCGAAAGCAGCATCTGCGCAGAGGCCGCGAAGGCAGAATCCGTCCGTTTCTTAGGATTGATGGTGGGCGATACTGGGATTGAACCAGTGACCCCTCCCGTGTGAAGGGAGTGCTCTCCCGCTGAGCTAATCGCCCGACCCAAGCGTGGAAGCGCGGATATAGTCCGCGCTTCTCGGCAAAGTCAACTGGTGCCGTTTTGAGCGCCGGGGATGCTGCGCGTCATTGCGGAATGGGATGAGCCGACCTGGGATTCGCTCGGTCGCGGTTTGCCTCGCATAGGGCGGTTGAACATCGATCAGGTCGATTTTCCGACCGACCGCGCCGTTCGTTGCAACGTCTCTTCGTCAGCGTTGGTTCAGCAGGTCGAGTGCGAAAGATGGGGTAAGGGCGGCGTAACTCGAGATCACGCGATCCGGTGCGAATTCGCTTATATGGCGATCCGTGTAACCGAAGTCGACTGCCACGACCGGAATATTTGCGGCCTGAGCTGTCAGTATATCGGTCTCGCTGTCGCCAACCATGAAGGCTCTGCGCGGATCTCCGCCGGCCATGTCGATCGTGCCGGTCAAATGGGCCGGATCGGGCTTTCGGACCGGGAAGGTGTCCTGGCCGCAGATCGCTCCAAAGACGTCGTCGATTCCGAGCGCCCTCAACAGGCGCACCGCATAGGCTTCAAGCTTGTTCGTGCAGACGGCGGCGACATAGCCCTCCGCCTGCAAGGCGGCGATCGCCTCGAGCACATGGTCGTAAGGGCGCGACGCACCCGGCATCGTGTCCTGATAGTAGGCAAGGAAGTGGCGCATCAACTCGTCGAGCGTTTCCCTGCCGGGGTGTTCGTGACCGGACGCCTCATAGGCCCTTTCAAGCATGACGCGCGCGCCGAACCCCACATGCTTGCGAAAGCCGTCATCGGCGATCGGGCCGAGGCCGACATGTGACAATGCGTAGTTCATGCTCGCAAGCAGGTCCGGGGCGGTGTCGACAAGCGTGCCGTCGAGATCGAAGACGATGATCGGCGGTTTCATGGGAGGCTCGCGTTTCGGTTCCTGGCAATTTCTCCCGGTTAGTGGCCAATCGCGTGCAAAGCAATGCACTTGAACCCGGTGAGGGCGGATTGTCGGTTGGCTAGGAGGCGGCGGCGTGATAACCGGACCGGAAAAAACAGGGTCGAACTCTACCTAATGTCCCAGGACGAATTGAAAACCGCCGCGGCACGCGCAGCGCTCTCTCATGTCGAGGACGGCATGAAACTCGGCATCGGCACCGGCAGCACGGCCGAGGCTTTTGTTCACTTGCTGGCCGAAAAGGTCGGGGACGGCATGCGGGTCGTCGGCGTGCCGACTTCAGAGCGCACGGCGCGGCTTTGCCTCGAACTCGGCGTTCCGCTGACCTCGCTGGATGAGGAGCCGCAGCTCGATCTGTGCATTGACGGCGCCGACGAAATCGATCCGGCGCTGAACCTGACGAAAGGCGGCGGCGGCGCGTTGCTGCGCGAAAAGATCGTCGCGCACGCATCGGCGAAGATGATTGTGATCGCCGACGAGAGCAAGCTCGTCGAAGCGCTTGGCGCATTTCCCCTGCCGATCGAGGTCAACCCCTTCGGTCTCGAAGCAACGCGGCTGGAAGTTCAGGACGTCTATCGCGATCTCGGCTATTCGGGCGAGTTGCGGCTCAGGGTGCGCGGCGGCGACGCCTTTGAAACCGATGGCGGGCATTACATTCTCGACGCATCTTTCGGCCACATTTCGAACCCAAAGGCTTTGTCCGAGGCTCTCCATGCGATACCAGGTGTGGTTGAGCACGGCATGTTCATCGGAATGGCGTCACTCGCCATCGTCGCGGGAAGCGGCGGCGTCCGGGAACTGACGGCGCGGGGGTGACAAGACTGCGCCGCGCGTGGGAATTGAGGAAACGAACCGTCCAGGGAATCGGAGTTGATTGAAATCATGAATTTTCAGCTAGCCAAAACTGCCCGCGGCATGGTTGCCGGATTGGCGCTCGCTTGTGCGGTCTCGTCCGCGGCGATGGCGCAGGATATCTCCGAGTCGCATTTCGCTGCCGCGCGCGACGCGCTTTCGGCGATCCAGGCGACCGACGTGTACGACAATATTCTGCCGACAGCTGCTCAGGCGCTGAAGACGCGGCTGATCTCGAACAATATCGATCTCGAAGCTGAAATCTCGAACATTGTCGATGAGCAGGCCTTTGCCCTGGTGCAACGCCGCGCCGATCTCGAAAACGAGGCAGCGCGCGTTTATGCATCGGCGTTCACCGAAGAGGAATTGAAGGCGATTACCGCGTTCTACAACACGGAAGCCGGCAAGAAGCTTCTGTCGGCCGGGCCGATCGCTTCGCGTGAAATCGCCAAGGCGGCCCGCATCTGGACCGCCGGCATAGAGCGCGACCTTCTGGAGAATGTCTCGAAGGCGCTCAATGAGGCTGGCTTGCGTGCCAACACCTCGGAAGGCGGCGACGCGCAAACCGGCGGCAACTGAGATCGGTCGCTTGCCCAAATGCGAAGGCCCGGTTGAATTGCCGGGCCTTTTGTTGTTTTCCAGCATCCTCTAGTCCCGACCAGATTCAGATATCGCGGCGAGGCCGCGCAGCGGAGTGTCCCCATGACGCAGTACGACTACGATCTCTTTGTCATTGGCGGCGGATCGGGCGGCGTGCGCGCCGCGCGGCTCGCCGGCGGTCTCGGCAAGCGCGTTGGGATCGCCGAGGAATACCGCATGGGGGGCACCTGCGTCATTCGCGGCTGCGTGCCGAAGAAACTGTTCGTCTATGCTTCGCAATATTCGGAGCATTTCGAGGACGCTCCGGGCTATGGCTGGACGGTGGGCGAAACGTCTTTCGACTGGCCGACACTGATATCCGCCAAGGATCAGGAAATCGCGCGGCTGGAGGGGCTTTACCGTAACGGACTGGAAAATGCCGGCGTGACCATCCACGAGACGCGGGCGCGACTGGTATCTCGCCATGAAATATTGCTCGAAGCCACAGGCGAAACGGTGACGGCAGACCAGATTCTTGTCGCGGTCGGCGGTCGTCCGAAGCTTCATGACGCGCTTCCCGGCCATGAATACTGCATCACCTCCAACGGCGCTTTCCATCTGGAAGAGTTGCCGAAAGCCATCGTCATCGAGGGCGGCGGCTATATCGCGGTCGAATTCGCAAACATCTTCCACGGACTCGGCGTCGACACGACGCTGGTCTATCGCGGCCTGAAGATCCTCGGCGGGTTCGATGAGGATCTGCGCGATCATCTGCAGGAAACGATGATCGCCAAGGGCATCAGGATCGTCTGCCATCAGGTGCTTGAAAAAGTGTCGAAGCGGGATGATGGCCGGCTCGAAGGCCGGCTCTCCGGCGGCGAAACACTCTTGGCCGACCAGGTGATGCTGGCGATCGGACGTGTACCGAATACTGATGGGTTGGGTCTCGATCGCGCCGGTGTCGAGACGGACCAGCGCGGTGCAATCGTGGTCGATGCCTTTTCGCGCACCAATATCGACAATGTCTGGGCAGTCGGCGATGTGACCAACCGCGTACAACTGACGCCGGTGGCGATCCACGAGGCGATGTGTTTCCTCGAAACCGCCTTCAAGGACAACCCGACCGAACCGGACTACGAGACCATCGCGACCGCGGTCTTCTCACAGCCGGAGATCGGCACCGTCGGGCTGACCGAGCACCAGGCGGCCGAGAAATACGAGGAACTGGAAGTCTATCGCACCAGTTTCCGTCCGATGCACAATATCCTGCCGGGGCGCGATGAGAAGATGCTGATGAAGCTGATTGTCGATGCCGCGAGCCGTGTCGTCGTCGGCGCGCATATCATCGGACCGGGGGCCGGCGAGATGTCGCAGTTGCTGGGAATTTCCCTGAAGGCGCGTTGCACCAAGGACGATTTCGATGCGACGATGGCGGTGCATCCGACAGCCGCCGAGGAGTTGGTGACGATGTACAAGCCGACATACATCGTGAAGAAAAGCGCCCGGATCGACTGACCCGCGCCCTTGAATGTGGCGCGCGGTCCATCCTATGTCTGGCCAAACAAAGAAAAGCCCAAAGACATGGATGTAATGACCCCCGAGCAACTCGACACGATATTCCTGGCCGCGCAGAAGGGCGATCTCTTCGCCTATTTCGGCTATGGTTCGCTGGTAAACCGCGATACGCACCGAACTGAAATCTACGGTGCGGTCAGGGCCAGGGTTCGCGGCTGGCGCCGTCATTGGCAGGGCCGGCCGCAGCATGGCGATAGCCCGATCTCGCTGCTCAGCGTCAAGGCCGAAAGCGATCCCGGCCATGAACTTCCGGGACTCCTTGTATTCGACCGTATCGAAAACCTCGGTGCGCTGGACGAGCGCGAAGTCAACTATCACCGCCGTACCGTCGAGGCGGAAGCGATCGTGCTGCCCGTCGATATGTCGCTCGAGGTTCCGGTCTTCATCTATGAAGGCAAGCCGGAAGTGGCGCCGGTTACCGGTCATGCCATCCTGCAAAGCTATCTCGATGCCGTTCTGCAGGGCTATCTTCTCGAATATGGGGAAGACGAGGTAAGGCGCTTCGTCGCCGATACGCATGCCTTCGATCATACGCCGATCATCCGCGACCGGCACGAACCGCGCTACATGCGCTCCGTGACATTGCGCGATGAAGAGGCGAAACTGTTCGACGATGCGCTGGCCGCTCACGGCGTGAAGTACCGCGAAATGGCCTGATCGGGCCGCTGCCGCGTCGATTACAGGCTGGCATCGGGGGGCGCTTTCCCTTATAGGAGCGCGGCGGCCCGGGCTGTATAGATTGGAAGCCCCGCCGTTTTTCGAACCCGAAATACAAATGCGAGTAAGTACGATGGCACAGACGTGGACACCTGACAGCTGGAGAGCAAAGCCGATCCTGCAGGTTCCGGCCTATCCGGACCAGAAGGTATTGGAAGATGTCGAGGCCCGTTTGCGTACCTATCCGCCGCTGGTTTTTGCAGGTGAGGCGCGGGCGCTAAAGAAGCATCTGGCGGAGGTCAGCGAGGGCAGGGCTTTTCTGCTCCAGGGCGGCGATTGCGCCGAAAGCTTTGCCGAGCATGGCGCGGACAATATCCGCGACTTCTTCCGCGTCTTCCTGCAGATGGCCGTCGTTCTGACCTTCGGCGGCTCCAAGCCGGTCGTGAAGGTCGGCCGCATTGCCGGCCAGTTCGCTAAACCGCGCTCTTCGGACTTCGAGAAGCAGGACGGCGTCGAGCTGCCTTCCTATCGCGGCGATATCATCAATGGCATCGACTTCACGCCGGAATCGCGCATTCCCGATCCGAACCGCCAGGAGATGGCATACCGGCAGTCAGCGGCGACGCTGAACCTTCTGCGCGCCTTCGCGCAGGGCGGTTTCGCCAATCTGGAGAACGTGCATCAGTGGATGATGGGCTTCGTCGGCGACAGCCCGCAGGGCGAACGCTACGAGGCGCTTGCCGACCGCATCTCCGAGACCATGGACTTCATGCGCTCTATCGGGATCACGTCCGACACTTACGCCAGGCTGCGCGAGACCGATTTCTACACCAGCCACGAAGCGCTGCTGCTCGGCTACGAGGAGGCGCTGACACGCGTCGATTCCACCTCCGGCGACTGGTACGCCACCTCCGGCCACATGATCTGGATCGGCGACCGCACCCGTCAGGCCGATCACGCCCATATCGAATTCTGCCGCGGCATCAAGAATCCGATCGGGCTCAAATGCGGCCCGTCGTTGCAGGCTGACGATCTGGTCAATCTGATCGACATCCTCAATCCGACCAACGAGCCGGGCCGGCTGACGCTGATCGCCCGCTTCGGTCACGACAAGGTGGAAGAGCATCTTCCGCGTCTGATCCGGGCCGTCGAGCGCGAAGGCAAGAAGGTCGTCTGGTCCTGCGACCCGATGCATGGCAACACGATCACGGCCAACGGCTACAAGACGCGGCCCTTCGAGCGTGTGCTGTCGGAAGTGGAGAGCTTCTTCGAAGTCCATCGCGCCGAGGGCACCTATCCGGGCGGCATCCATGTCGAGATGACCGGAAAGAACGTCACCGAGTGCACCGGCGGCGCACGCGCCGTCTCGGCGGACGAGTTACAGGACCGCTATCACACGCATTGCGACCCGCGCCTCAACGCCGACCAGGCGCTGGAGCTGGCTTTCCTGATCGCGGAGAACCTGAAGGCCGGCCGCAACGGCAATGGCGAGAAGAAGCTTGCGGTCAACGCCTGAATTCAGGCCGCGCAGAGTCGCATATCGGCTATCCAAACCGGCGGGGGCGATCCATGATCGCCCCCGTTTGTTTTTGGGAAGAACGATATGGAGAACAGGAAAGGCCAGTGCCACTGCGGCGCCGTGACTTTCGAGGTGACCGGTCCGGTGCGCGAGGTGATTTTCTGTCATTGCGAGCAATGCCGCAAGCAAAGCGGCCACATCGTTGCAGCGACGGCCTGCCGCGATGAACACCTGTCGGTGTCCGGCGCAGAAAACCTGACCTGGTATGCCGCCTCGGATACGGCCAGGCGCGGCTTCTGCAAAACGTGCGGATCGCATCTGTTCTGGAAGGCTAATGGAAGCGACGCGACCTCGATCATGGCCGGTTCGTTCGCCAGGCCGTCAGGGCTGCATGCGGGGCACCATATTCACGTGGCCGACAAGGGCGACTACTACGAAATCGCCGACGGATTGCCGCAATTTGCGCAGCGATGAATAGCTGTTTCAGATTGCTGAACGCAAAGTCTCTGGTTGTCCACTCGTTCCTTCGGTCGTTTCGTATTATCTGCGTGGGGAAGGAGAGTCATCATGACCACCATGCCCAGTATCTTCGTCTCCCATGGCGGACCGAATGTCGTTATCGAGCCCTCGGAAGCACGTGATTATCTAAAGAGCCTCGGCTCGCTTCTGCCCAAGCCGAAGGCAATCGTGATGGTGTCGGCGCATTTCGAGACCGACGGCCCCGTCGTCGTGACCGATCCGCATCCGGGCATGATCTACGATTTCGGCGGGTTTCAGAAGGAACTCTACGAGATGGTCTATGCGGCACCCGGCGAACCGGAGCTCGCCATGCGGATCGCGCACATGCTGGCCGATGCCGGCCTCAATCCGCGTGTCGCGCCGGAGCGCGGCTACGACCATGGCGCCTGGAACACGATGATCCTGGCATGGCCGGATGCTGACATCCCTGTCGTTCAGGTCTCCATCGATCCGAACCGGGATGCGGCCTATCACTACGCCCTCGGCAAGGCGCTTGCGCCGTTGCGTGAGGAAGGCATCCTGCTGATCGGTTCGGGCCATATCACCCACAATCTGCGCGCGATCTTCGCGTCGATGCGCTACGGGAAGAGCCCCGACCCCGAATTGCCGCACAAGATAGAGGCGTTCACCGAGTGGTTCGCGGAGCAGTTCGAAAAGGGCGATCGCGAGGCGATTCTCGATTGGCGGGAACGCGCGCCGTTCATTGCGGACAACCATCCGACCGACGAACATCTGTTGCCGCTGTTTTTCGCTTATGGCGCGGCGGGCGATTCGCCGAAGCCCGAGCGCGCTCATCATTCGCGCCAATACGGCTTTTTCGCCTGGGATTCCTGGATCTTCCACTGACTGCCCTTGAAGCGACAGGCGAAAAAGACAAATTGGCGCAATGACAGACATATCTCCCGAACTCACCCTCGGCCGGCGCGAGAATTTGCCGGCCGACTTGCGATATTTGTTCGAACGCTACCCGCGAGACGATTGGCAGGCGCACGCCAATCTCGGCGGCATGGCGCAATTCTGGCTGCAGCGGCACGACATGTTCCGCGAGGTTGGCGGCATGCTCACGCAGTCAGTTTCGCAATACAGGGAAGGGCAGCTCGAAGCGCAGCCCTTCGCACAGTTCTTTGTGCCGCGGTTGCGGTTTTTCCTGCAGCAATTGCACGGGCATCACCAGATCGAGGACATGCATTATTTCCCGGTCTTCGTGCAGGCGGAAACGGGACTGAAGCGCGGTTTCGACCTCCTCGACAGCGATCACCATGTCATCCACGAGGCGCTGGAGCGCAATGCGCATGGCGCCAACGAATTCCTCGGCAAGCTGGGGGAAGGGCGTGATGCGGCGCGCTTTGCCGCAGACGCCTATGCCAGCGATACCGGGGATCTCGTCGCCATGCTGCTGCGCCACCTGGAGGATGAGGAAGACCTGATCGTTCCGGTCATTCTCGATCGGGGCGAGGACGCGCTCGGACTGATGTAGGGTCAGGTCAGGCGTCGGCCATCGCGGTTTCGAAGTCGTCGAAAATCAGGCTGTCCATGTGCTTCATGCCCCAGCCATCGTAGATGCGGCGATCGACCGGTTTCTCGGCCATGATGACAATGCCGGAATGCCGATTGTCCGCCCTGATCGTGTCCATAAGGTCGGTAACGTCGTTCTTTTCGCCTTCGAGAATCTGGGCGAACCGTTCGCCGTCATAAGCGATGGCGCCGGTGATATTGAGAAGAGCGTTTTTCAAGGCCGCGGCCGCAACCATCCGGTTGACTTCCACCTTTTCAAGGTCGGGCCGCGCCGAGCTCATATAATATAGCCTGTACATGGCGTGTGCTCCGCATTTGGTCCCTTCGCAGCCATCATGGATCGCCGAGGCGGTTTCGTCGATAAAATATGACATATCGGGTGGTGTTTATTGCCAGCTATCGTTCGGGCCGCCGCAACGGATTGGTTTCAATGAACAATTTGAAACGAAGTAGTCGCGTCTCCGGTATCTTGCCGCGTTGTTTTCACGTCGCGCACGCTGGAATGTGGCGGACCTTGCCACAGCAAAGCGACCATCGTGTCAACGGCGTGCTCCGGTCCTGAAAGCAGCGCGGTCACGGAGCCGTCGGCCTCATTGCGCACCCAGCCCGTTAGATCGAGCCTCATGGCCTCCGATCGGGTCCACGCCCGGAACGAAACTCCCTGAACGCGGCCGGTGATGCGGGCGAGGACCGTTTTCTTCGGATCGTTCATCTTTGCCTGCCCGATTTCCGTTCAAGGATATTAGTTGCGCAAAAAAGCAGCCCCGCAAGGAGAAACGGCGCGCCGAGAACAAGATTGATCCAGGGCGGGTTCGCCACGAGGGCAAGAGGCGATGCGCCGGCCAGAACGAAAAGGACGCCGCCCAACAAGGTCCAGCGCCAAGCAATAACAAGGCACGCGATCAGCGCGAAGCTCGGCAGGAGGTGCATGAAAATGGCCGTGACGTTCTCGTGCCAGGGCTTCCCGGATACGGGCGCGTCGAGTGCAAAGAGCGATACGAACAGGATCCCGGCGATTGCCAGCATGCGTGCGAGCCAGGTGAGAAACCTTGTCACGGTACTGCGTCCTGTTTTTTCTTCCCGGACGTGGCAATTTCGGATCAACGTCGCTATATGGACCCTAATCGGTTCGGCCTGAGTGCGGAACCGGGCGTTGCGCGATGCGTCGGAGCGGCAGATGTCCTCCGGCCTTTTATTTCCGCGATCCGGTTTGCGCCGGCCCGCAACCTGCGTGCAACGGAGCGCTCAGCGCGCATCGTCCTATCCGGCGATTTCATCGTTGCCTTTCCATGCCGCCTCGTCGCGGTTGGCCGCGATTTCCGGGCGTCGCTCATCTGCGGCGCCAGAACACGAACCGAATGAGGAAGCCATTGCAAGTTCTCGTCAGAGACAACAACGTTGACCAGGCCCTGAGGGTCTTGAAGAAAAAATTGCAGCGCGAAGGCGTTTTTCGCGAGATGAAAGCACGCCGCGCCTATGAAAAGCCGTCTGAAAAGCGCGCGCGCGAAAAGGGCGAGGCAGTGCGTCGCAACCGCAAGGCGGCACGCAAGCTGGCACAGCGCGAAGGCCTTCTGCCGGGCCGCAAGCGTCCGGCGACGCGCAGCCGTTAAGCTTATGACAGTCGCCGGCAGCGGATCGCGGGACGATCCACGCCGGCGCATTCTCCCCGATTGCCCTTGATGGTTTTGCGGGCTAATGCTCGCCCATGAGCCAAGCCCCCGACGTCCTGCGCATCGCAGTCGCGCAATCGAACCCGACCGTCGGCGACATCGCCGGCAATCTCGCCAAGGCACGCGAAGCCCGCGCCGACGCAGCGCGTCATGGCGCCGATCTCGTTCTCTTCACAGAACTGTTCATTTCCGGCTATCCGCCCGAGGATCTCGTGATGAAGCCGGCCTTCCTGGCCGCCTGCGAGAGGGCGGTGCGGGAATTTGCCGAGGAAACCGGGGACGGCGGCCCGGGCGTCGTCATCGGCGTGCCGCTGGCGCGCGGCGCGTTGCGGCACAATTCGGTCATGGTGCTCGACGGCGGCAAGGTCACGGCCGAGCGTCACAAGGTCGACCTGCCGAATTACGGGGAATTCGACGAGAAGCGCGTCTTCCATGAGGGACCGATGCCGGGCCCTGTGGACTTTCGCGGCGTTCGCCTCGGCATCCCGGTTTGCGAGGATATCTGGGGAGACCTCGGTGTCTGCGAGACGCTGGCCGAAAGCGGCGCCGAAATCCTGCTGGTCCCGAACGGCTCGCCTTATTATCGCGGCAAGATCGACATCCGTCACCAGGTCGTTATCCGGCAGGTGATCGAGAGCGATTTGCCGATCCTCTATGCCAACCAGCTTGGCGGGCAGGATGAACTGGTCTTCGACGGTGCGTCGTTTGCCTTCAACGCGGACCGCAAGCTCGCTTTCCAGATGAGCCAGTTCGAGGAGCAGGTTACGGTCACGACATGGCGGCGCGGCGAAGAAGGCTGGTTCTGCGACGAGGGGCCTATGTCGCGCATCCCGGACGGCGAGGAGGCGGACTACCGCGCCTGCATGCTGGGGCTTCGCGATTACGTCAACAAGAACGGTTTCCGCAGCGTGGTGCTCGGCCTTTCGGGCGGCATCGATTCGGCAATCTGTGCGGCTCTCGCCGTCGATGCGCTGGGCGAGGAACGCCTGCACGCGATCATGCTGCCCTACAGCTACACGTCGGAGGAATCGCTCGCCGACGCCGAGGGCTGCGCACGGCTGCTCGGCTGCCGTTACGATATCGTGCCTATCTTCAAGCCGGTCGAAGGTTTCATGGGCGCGCTTTCCGAGCTGTTCGAGGGCACGAATGAGGGCGTTACCGAGGAGAACCTTCAGAGCCGCACCCGCGGCACGATCCTGATGGCCGTCTCCAACAAGTTCGGCTCGATGGTGGTGACCACCGGCAACAAGTCCGAGATGAGCGTTGGTTACGCGACGCTCTATGGCGACATGAATGGCGGCTTCAATCCGATCAAGGATCTCTACAAGATGCAGGTCTATGCGCTGGCGCGCTGGCGCAACGACCATACGCCGCCCGGTGCTCTCGGTCCGACCGGCATGGTCATTCCGCAGAACATCATCGACAAGGCGCCTTCGGCGGAACTGCGCCCCGACCAGACCGACCAGGATTCGCTGCCGCCTTACCCTGTTCTCGACGACATTCTCGAAAGCCTGGTCGAACACGAGATGTCCGTCGACGATATCGTCGCGCGCGGCCATGACCGCGAACTCGTCCACAAGGTCGAGCATCTGCTCTACATCGCCGAATACAAGCGCCGCCAATCGGCGCCCGGCGTGAAGATCACCCGCAAGAATTTCGGCCGCGACCGGCGCTATCCGATCACCAACCGGTTCCGCGACCGGACCTGAACGCCACGGATCGTCCCGCCGCCCCGTTCTGGTTTTCGATTTGAGAAACCGGTGCGAGTCTGCGATCAGTCGGGAATGAGGATGTTCCCCTTCCTGCGCGATAATTCCCGCTGGCTTGCCGGCGGATTTCTGCTGACATTTTTCGCGAGCTACGGCCAGAACTTCTATGTGGCGCTGTCCAGCGGCGGCATCCGTGAGGATCTCGGGCTCAGCCATGGTGAGTTCGGCGGGCTCTACATGTTCGCGACGCTGGCGAGCGCGGCGGCGATCCCGTTCGCCGGCCGGCTTGCGGACTCGATGTCGATAGAACGCTATGCCGCTCTGGTCATTCTCGGCCTGGGGGCATGCATGCTGCTGCTTGCTCATGCATGGTCGGCGGTCACGGTCTTCATCGCGATCGCGGGTCTGCGGATGTTCGGCCAGGGCCTGATGAACCAGACGGCCATGACGGCGATAGGCCGCTGGTTTTCTCTCAATCGCGGCAAGGCGATGTCGACTGCGGCGCTTGGCCACCAGTTCTCCGAAAGCGTCATGCCCATCAGCTTCGTGGCGCTCGCCGCATTGGCGGGCTGGCGCGGTGCGTGGATGATGAATGCCGCGTTCTTTGTCCTGATCATTTTGCCGGCGGTCTTCCTCTTGATGCGCAAGCCGCGGGAGCAGTCTGCCGCCGAAGCCGGTTACCGGGATGAGGGACGCCAATGGGCCTCCGGCGATATGCTGCGCGACCCGCTGTTCTGGCTGCTGATGCCCGGGCTGATCGCTCCGTCGCTCATCGGGACGACAGTGTTCTTCCACCAGGTCTATCTGACCGAGCTGCGCGGTTGGGCGCTGGCGCAATTCGCCGGATCGACACCGATCCTGTCGGTCTTTGCCGTGGCGGCCACGTTCATCACGGGATATGCGACCGACAGGTTTCATTCATCCGTCATGCTGCCGGTGATGCTTGTCGCGATGGCAATCGCCACGCTGACGCTAGCCAATGTACCTTCGGCACTGGCGATCCTGATCTTCATGGCGGGCATGGGGGTTGCGTTCGGCGTATATTCGGTGGTGTTCGGCGCGATATGGCCAGAACTCTACGGGACGCGGCACCTCGGAGCGGTGAAGTCTCTCGTGACCGCGATAATGGTTTTCGTCTCGGCGCTTGGCCCTGGCGTGAGCGGCTGGTTGATCGATCATGACGTTCCTCTTCCGTCGATGATCCAGGCCATGGGGGTCTATGCGTCGGCGGCTGCGGTGCTCGTGCTTTTCGCCGAACCGGCCGCGCGGAGACGTGCGGCTGCTCGCAAATCGATTCCGGTTGAAGCCGCAATCCCCTGAAATTACAGCATTCATTCCAATCCGGCCGGAGATGCTTCGCCCGGTCAATCGTCTGTTCAGGTCTTTCGGCTAAGGTCCCGCGCGAACAGGGGGGCTACGGCATGGCTTCATTCGATTTGTCGCTGGCGGCTGCGCGAACGGGCGTTGCGAGAAGGGTCTATCTGGCGGCGGGCGCCATGGTCATCGCCTTCGTGGCGACGATTGCGGTCGTCATCCAGATCTCGACCCGGGAAGCCGACAGGTTCGCGCTTGACGCCGACATGCGGTCGACGAGCCTGGAGTTTGAAAGGATGACCCAGCAAGCGATCCGGGAGCATTCCGAGATCGCCTTCTGGGATGCTGCTGTCGAAGCGTTGGCGGAGAAGGGCGGCGAGGACATCGACTTCGTTCAGGAGCAGATCGCCGACTGGATGATCGACGGGCTTGGCTATGAGTGGGCCGTCACCGTCGCGCCCGACGGCGAGGCGGGTGTCGCGGTCATCGGCGACCAGATCCTGCGAAATCCCGGAAATCTTCCCATTGTCGAGGCCAATGCCGATCTGACCGCCGCGGCGCGCCGACATTTCGAAGCCAAGCGTGTGAGTGCTGGAAACGGCTTTCTCATTCCGGCGGGAAATGATGACATCGTGCGCGGATTACAGGCAACGGCGATCCGGAACTGGGAGGGCATGCCGGGTATCGCAATCGCGCAGGTCATCGTGCCGGAGACGGAGGACTTCGCGATAAAGAACGGCGAGGATACGGTTTTCATCGCCTTCAAACCGCTTACGCGGCAGGCGATCTCGGGACTTGGCCACCGGTTGGGATTGTCGGCGCCGGACGTGGTCCCTTTCGTGCCTTCAAGCCTGCCAATTTCGCATATCGCGCTGCCGAACAACGACAAGGCTCCGGAACTGGCTTTCCGGTGGCGTCCGCACGCGCCGCGACCGGCAATCATACGTGCGGTCGCGCCGGTGGCGATCGGCCTTTGCGCGCTGATCTGCGCGGTGCTGGTCTATATCGTGACGCGGCATGGACGCGCCTTGCGCGCCCTTGCCGAGAGCGAGGAGCGCAATCGTCACATGGCGGCGCATGATGCATTGACCGGACTGCCCAACCGCCACCAGTTCGACCAGGCGTTCGAGAAACTCATCGGCCGGAGCGATCCGGTCGCAATTATCTGTATCGATCTCGACCGCTTCAAGGATGTGAATGACACGTTCGGCCATCATGCCGGCGACGCGGTGCTGCGCGCGGTCGCGCAGAGGTTCCAGGACCGGATCGGCGATCATGGCATTGTGGCGCGGATCGGCGGCGACGAGTTCATCGCGGCGGTGACGAAACAGGTCGATGCCGATCACCTGCAAAGGCTCGGCGACCGCCTTGTCGCGGATGCCTCCGAGCCGGTGTCCTATCACGGCCATGAGCTGAAGATCGGTGCCAGTGTCGGAATTGCGATCTGGCCGCGCGACGGGCGCGCCGCGCGCGAAGTGATCACGGCTGCGGACCGGTTCCTCTATCGTTCGAAGGGCGAGGGACGCGGCCGGACCACGATTGCCAGCGAAGACGAGAAGCCGGCGAGCGAGCGGCTCAGCGCTTAAGCCGACGCCCAGTCGCGCAGCAGATACCCGATCAGGAAGGCGGCGCCCGCGGCGGTGAGGCCGATGACGAGCGTCTCGATCCCTGACTTCCACCATGGCGTGACCGCCCAGCGGCTCTTCATCGAGCCGATGGCGAAGAACACGGCCGATGTCAGGGTCAGCGCCACCGGCATCGCCTGGTCCGGCGGCATGAGCATATAGGGCAGAAGTGGCACAGCGCCGCAGATGATGAACGCGGCGAAGGTGGATAGTGCAGAGACCATCGGATCGCGCATGGTGATCGCCTGACCGTGTTCTTCGGTCAGCATCATCGCGATCCAGCGCTCGCGGTCCGACGTGATCGCCTCGACCGCGTGTTCCAGCGTTTCGCCCGCGAGCCCCTTCATCGCCATGATCTGGCGGATTTCCTCCCGCTCACCTTCGGGATCGAGCGAGATATGGCGGATTTCCATTTCCCGCAGGCGGTCGCGGTCATCGACCTCCGTCTTGGTGCCCGAGTAGTTGCTGGCAGCCATGGACAGGCCGTCGGCGAGCAGATTGGCGAGGCCGAGAATGATCACGACATGCGCCGATAGTGACGCGCCGACCACGCCCGCCACGATGGCGAAGGTGGTGACGGCGCCATCGATGCCGCCATAGACCCAATCGCGCAGGTAATTGGGCTTGTGACCGTCCGCGAGGCGTAGCCGGATTGCCTCGGCCGTGTGTTTGTGTTCGAGCCGCATGTCTCCAGCCATCTTAAGAGGTCACAGGTTCGCCGTGAATTCGTCTATCGTCATTTTCCTGCGAGGAGGCCGGACGGTATTCTGGATGAGGGCCAGCCAGTATTCGAGGTAGAGGCTGGAGAAATCGAAAATCTCCTCCGCGAAGCGTTTCCGCTCTGCTTCAAGTTTCGCGGGCGTCACTTCCGACCAGTCCTCGACGATGAGGACGGGCAATCCTTCAAAGAGCGGATCGAGCGGAGATGTATGCAGGATCGGCACGCTCCCCAGCGCCAGCGCTTCCCAGGTCCGGTGGCAATCATAGCCCATACCGAACGGGCTCAGGGTGAATGCATATCGGGCGTTCAGATCCCAGGTCCTGGCGCGGGGGCGGAACTTGCGCTGGATGTGCATCGCATCCGGATGGCAGCGCTGCAAACATTCGAGGCGATTGCCCCGGTCGAGCGAGCGGCGCCAGTTGCAGTAGCCTTTCGGGTGCTTTTTCGCGTAGCCGGTACGGCGCTTGGCCGTTCTGTGCAAAATAGCTTCCTGTTCCAACGGCGGGATTCGGGAGCCCCATCTGCGCGACGACCTGAAGAATCGCTTGATCGGATTGCTATAGATCTTCCAGGGCAGCTTGCTGTCGTCGATTTCGCCAAGCGACGAGATCGTGTGGTAATCGAGCCCGAGCGGGAGGTGCTGCAGCTTGGGATGCTCGAATGCGAGGTTTTGCGCGAACCACCGGATCAGGAGGGGATGCTCCAGAATTCGCATCAGCATTTCGCGGGGAAAGGCCTCTGTCCCCAATGGAGTGTCGCTGTCGCCGGTTACCAGGGTGAAGGGATGCTTCAACTCATTCAAATGTCTCTCGACAAACCGGGGCAGCATCGGAGTCGAAAGGTAAAGGGACCCATGATGCCCGGGCATCCGGGCCGCGATTTCACTGGGAATGTCGAAGGAATCGGAGGTCGGAAATTCGGCATGCAGGTCGCAGCTGCGCAGGATGCCGCGACTGCCCACAAAGACGCAGGCGGCTTCCTGGAGCGCTTCGAGAGGGCCCGACTTTGTCTCGCGGTTCGTTTCGGACATGGCTGTCTGTTTGCGCGATCCCCTCAGGGGCGAAGCTACAGCCCCACCTGTCGGCACCGGATTGCATCGGCAAGGCGTTTGTGGTCAAGCTAATTTCACGTCGGCGATCGCTCGCCTTTTCCTTTCACCGATATTTCCCGCCGCCCGCGCGGCAACCGGATTACCGGTCTTCTTGATTTTACGGACGCTGTCATGTCGTTCATCCGATTTTTGGTCGAGAATGCACGCTGGATCGCGGGCGGGTTTTTGCTGACCTTCTTCTCCGCCTACGGGCAGACCTTCTTTATCTCGCTGTCGGCCGACGGCATCCGGAGCGAATACGGGTTGAGCCATGGCGGCTTCGGGACGCTCTATATGGGCGCGACGCTGGCAAGCGCTCTGACCCTGCCGCAACTCGGCAAGATCGTCGACCATTTCAGCGTTTCCCGGGTTGTGCTTCTGACCGCGCCGATGCTGGCGCTGGCCTGCGTTCTGATGGCGTGGTCGCACGCGCTCGCCCTGCTGGTCATCACGATCTACGCGCTGCGGCTATTCGGGCAGGGAATGATGACGCATATCGCCATGACGGCGATGGGCAAATGGTTCGCAGCCCAGCGCGGCCGCGCCGTGTCGGTCTCGGCGATCGGGATCAATTTCGGTGAAGCGCTCTATCCGCTCGCCTTCGTCATCCTCGCCGGCGCGATCGGTTGGCGCAATTCCTGGCTCGTCGCGGCGGCTGTGATGCTGCTGGTCGCCCTGCCTGCGATCTATTTCCTGATGCGTGTGGAGCGTGAGCCGCAGAGTACGGTGACCCGCAAGGATGCGCCGGCCGCGCGCAACTGGACGCGAGGCGAGGTGCTGCGCGATCCGGCCTTCTACCTGCTGCTGACCGGCGTCCTGGCGCCGCCTTTTATCGGCACCACCATCTTCTTCCACCAGATCTACCTTGTCGAATTGCGTGGCTGGGAACGGGAAACGTTCGCAGCGTCCTTCGTTGTCATGTCCCTGATGACTGTGGTCTTTTCACTTGTCTGTGGCGGGCTGGTCGACCGGTTTACCTCCGTGCGCCTGTTGCCGATCTTTCTGGCCCCGCTGTCGGTCGCGTGTTTCGTGCTTTCCGTTTCGAGCGCAGTCTGGGCGCCATTCGTCTTCATGGGACTGCTTGGCATTTCCTACGGGTTTTCCACCACGCTGTTCGGATCGGTCTGGCCGGAGGTCTACGGGACCGCGCATCTCGGCTCCATCCGTTCCTTCATCGTGGCGGTCATGGTGTTCATGACAGCCGTCGGACCGGGCCTGACAGGATGGCTGATCGATCTCGGCGTTCCCTATCCGGGGCAGATTTTCGTCATGGGGCTCTATTGTATCGCCGCCAGCGTCGTGCTCTTCGTCGTGTCCCGGCGACTGGCGTCGCGCGATGGGTCTCAAAGTGCCGAAGCCTTGCAATGACACCGGGCGAGGGGTAACCGCTGCCCGCGTAACACTCCATCGAGACCGAACCTAATCCATGTCCGTCACCGTCCGCTTCGCGCCGTCACCCACCGGCAATATTCACATCGGCAATGTGCGCACCGCCTTGTTCAACTGGCTTTATGCGCTGAAGCATGGCGGCCGGTTCATCCTGCGTTTCGACGATACGGACGTGGCGCGTTCGAAGCAGGAATATGCCGACCAGATCGTCACGGACCTGGATTGGTTGGGCGTTCATCCGCACCAGGTCGAATACCAGTCGAAACGCGGTGCGGCGCATGACGCGGCGGTCGAGAAACTGAAGCAGGCGGGGCTGCTCTATCCCTGCTACGAGACGTCGGAGGAACTGGATCGCCGCCGCAAGATCCGGTTGTCCCGCAAGCTGCCGCCGGTCTATGGCCGCGAGGCGCTGAAGCTCACCGATGACGAAAAGGCTGCGTTCGAAGAACAGGGCCGCAAGCCGCATTGGCGTTTCCTGCTGCCGAATTTCGTCAGCGATCCCTTCGACACGCAGCGCACCGAAATCCATTGGAATGATGTCGTGCGCGGGCCGCAGACGGTCGATCTCGCCTCGATGTCCGATCCGGTGCTGATCCGCGAGGATGGAAGCTATCTCTACACGCTGCCCTCCGTGGTCGATGACATCGACCTCGGCGTCACTCATGTCATTCGCGGCGACGACCATGTGACGAATACGGGCGCGCAGATTGCCTTGTTCCGGGCGTTGGGCGCCGAGGCTCCCGCCTTCGGTCACCACAATCTGCTGACGACGACCACGGGCGAAGGCCTGTCGAAGCGTTCTGGCGCCCTGTCGATCAAGGCGCTGCACGAAGCCGGTTACGAGCCGATGGCTGTTGCCTCGCTTGCGGTGCTGATCGGCACCTCGGAGGCCGTCGCCGCTGCGCCGTCTCTGGAGACGATGGCGGAAAGCTTCGAACCGTCATCGAGTTCGAAATCGGCGGCGAAGTTCGATCCGGCCGAACTGGATGTGCTCAACCGGCAGATCGTCCATCAATTGCCGTTCGATGCCGTGACCGCACGTCTCGCGGCAGTCGGCATAGATGTGGATGACCCCCGCGCGGAAAGGTTCTGGACGGTCATTCGCGCCAATGTCGAGAAGGTCGAGGATGCTGCGGACTGGTGGGCGGTCGTCACGAAGGCGCCCGCGACGGATACCGCGCTTGAGGGCGACGATCTCGCCTATGCCCGCGAAGCCTTCGATTTGCTTCCCGCAGGCGAGATCGGCGAGGCGACGTGGGGCGAGTGGACCTCGGCGGTGAAATCGGCAACCGGCCGCAAGGGGCGGGCGCTTTTCATGCCGCTTCGTATCGCGCTTACCGGTCGCTCGTCCGGTCCCGAGATTGCAGATCTATTGCCTCTTCTGGGGCGGGAAGAAATTCTGGCCCGACGACCCTGACCTTTCGGGAGCCGTCGGCTTCCGCCTCGGTCATATCGCTCGCGGTGTCTGCTGCATCCATGTCCGGTTCGAACCCGGTCGCTTGCGGCGTGCCGTCCGTTCCGGCAGGGGTTTCGGGTGTCGCCGCGATTTCCGGTTTTTCTTCAGGCTCCGGCACGGTAGCCAGATCAGGCGCTTTGCCGGTGTCAGGTTCAAGTCGTGCCGTAGACGGTTGTGCCTGGCAGGTGCAGGCCGGATCGGCCTGTTGCGGGTTGAGCTTGCGGTAGAGGAATGCCTGCGGAAGGGCCGTGTAGGGCTGGCCCTGCAACGAGATCATCGCTTCGCTTTCCTGGTCCGGCACGCGGTGGAAAAAGAGCTTCGCCTCCGTGCCGGGGCACATGGATTCGCAGGTCTCGGCATCGCGCTTCAGGAAATCGAAGCCCGTCGAAAACGAAATCGGGAAATAGTATCCGTCGCAGGTGCGCACGCAGAGTGTCCGGAACGTGCCCGGCATATAGGGGATGGTGATTTCGTTCGTATCGGCAGGGTCCGCCGGTGTCATCAGCGCCGTATCGCCCTCGACATTAGGATTGTACAACCGCTGGCGGCCGATCCCCTCGCGCACGATGATGCGCGATTTGAGGCGCGAACGGTCGGGACTTTCCGGGATCATCGTGACCGAATGCGGTTCGGTGCGGGCGATGCGCTGCGGCGCATTGCAGCCATTGTTTTCCAGCCTTGTTCCGATGGAGCGGATGCGGGCGGCATTGCGGCCGCCGGACAGGCGGTCGCGCTGGCGTTCCAGCGCGTCGAGATTGGCGTTCATCTCCTGAATGGTGCGGTAGAGCGACTGGCACTCCGCTGAGGAATTGGAGAAACAGCCGCGCCTTTGCTGCATGGCGCGGGTCTTTTCGATTTCCTCTACCTGACGTGTTGCCGCCTCGGCATAGCGCTGCGCCTGCGCCGACGTGCCGGGTCCGATGGTACTGGCCTCGCGAAGTTGGGCGCGCAGATCATCGCAAATATCGGCCTGCGCGCCGGCCATCGAAAGCAACAAGATACCAGTGGCGCAGGCGGCCAGTTTCCGCATGCGCACAAAATCGATCCGAATCCGGTCGTTGCGGGTCTGTCCCGTCACCTTTATCCACTCCCCAGGAGGAGTCCCTTCGGATCTCAGCCTACACCGCAAATGTGGCATGGCCGGTTAAGCGAGCCGGTTTTTTTCACCGGCCGGTAAGGACAGGCTTAACGGGCTCCTAACGGATCGACCTGTCACTCCGCCGCGCTGGCGGCGGTTTCGCGCTGCGTGGCTTCGACCACCGAAATTGCCGTCATGTTGACCACGCCGCGCGATGTCACCGAAGGCGTCAGGATGTGCGCCGGCTTTGCCGTTCCGAGCAGGATGGGGCCGACATGCAGCGCTTCAGTCATGCTCTTCACGGCGTTCAGCGTGATGTTGGCGGCGTCGAGATTGGGGAAGACGAGCAGGTTCGCTTCACCCGTCAGCACCGAATTGGGATAGACGCGATCGCGCAGCTTCTGGTCGAGAGCCGAGTCCGCGTGCATCTCGCCGTCGGCACAGAGACCGGGAGCAATACGGTGCAGGATGGCCGTCGCTTCCCGCATCTTCTGCGAAGAGGGCGCGTCGCGCGAGCCGAAATTGGAAAAGGAAAGCAGCGCCGCCTTCGGCTCTATGCCGAAACGGGCGATCTCGCGGGCTGCGAGGACCGTCATCTCCGCCAATTCCTCGGCGCTGGGTTCCTCGGTGACATAGGTGTCGGTGAAGAAGGTCACGCCGCGCTGCGAGATCAGCATCGACAGGGCCGAGAGGTCCTGCGTTCCCGGCTCCGTCCCTACGATGAGGCGGACATGGCGCAAATGCCGTTCGTAACGGCCTTCAAGGCCGCAGATCATCGCGTCGGCTTCGCCACGCTCGAGCGCGATCGCGGCGATGACCGTGGAGTTCGTGCGTACCAGCAGGCGGGCCGCGTCGGGCGTCACACCACGCCGGCCGACCACCTTGACCAGATGATCGACATAATCGCGGTAGCGCGGATCGTTCTCCGGATTGATCAGTTCGAAGTCGACGCCGGGTTTGATCTTGAGGCCGAAGCGCTTCAGCCGCGTTTCGACCACGTCTGGCCGGCCGATCAGGATCGGTTCGGCGAGACGGTCCTCGAGCACGACCTGGGCCGCGCGCAACACGCGCTCGTCCTCGCCGTCGGCATAGACGACGCGTTTGCTGGCCGCCGATTGCGCCGCAGCGAAGACCGGCTTCATCACCAGACCGGAACGGAAGACGAAGCGGTTCAGCTTGTCTACATAAGCCTCCATATCCTCGATCGGACGAAGCGCGACGCCGCTGTCCTGCGCTGCCTTGGCGACGGCCGGCGCGATGCGAAGGATCAGCCGCGGATCAAAGGGCGACGGGATCAGATAGTCGGGCCCGAAGATGGGCGTGTCGCCGGAATAGGCGCGGGCGGCGACATCCGACGGCTCCTCGCGGGCGAGTTGCGCGATGGCGCGCACGGCGGCGGCCTTCATTTCCTCGTTGATCGTCGTTGCGCCTGCGTCCAGCGCGCCCCGGAATATGTAAGGAAAACACAATACGTTGTTGACCTGATTGGGAAAATCGCTCCGCCCCGTGCAGATCATCGCGTCCGGCCGCGCCTCGCGCGCGACGTCCGGCATGATTTCCGGCACCGGATTGGCCAGCGCCATGATGAGCGGCTTCTCGGCCATCTCCTTCAGGCATTCCGGCTTCAACACGCCCGCCGCCGACAGGCCGAGGAAGACGTCCGCGCCGGGGATGACGTCGGTCAGTTTTCGCTTGTCGGTTTTCTGCGCATAGACCGACTTCCAGCGGTCCATCAGCGTTTCGCGGCCCTCATAGACGAGGCCCTCGATGTCGTTCACCCATATGTTTTCGCGCTTCGCGCCGAGCGAAACCAGCAGGTTGAGGCAGGCGAGCGCGGCCGCGCCGGCGCCCGAGGTGACGATCTTTGCCTCTTCGATCGGCTTTCCCGCCAGTTCCAGCCCGTTCAGGATTGCCGCCGCCACGATGATCGCCGTTCCGTGCTGGTCGTCGTGAAAGACCGGGATGTTCATCTTCTCGCGCAGTTGCGCCTCGACTTCGAAGCACTCGGGCGCCTTGATGTCCTCGAGATTGATGCCGCCAAAGGTCGGTTCGAGCGCGGAGACGACCCGTACCATCGTGTCGATATCGGGCGCGTCCATCTCGATATCGAAGACATCGATGGCGGCGAATTTCTTGAACAGGACGGCCTTGCCTTCCATCACCGGCTTGGAGGCGAGGGGACCGATATTGCCGAGGCCGAGTACAGCCGTGCCGTTGGAGATTACCGCGACGAGATTTGCCCGCGCCGTGTAGTCCGCCGCCTTGCCCGGATCCTCGGCAATGGCGAGGCAGGGGGCCGCGACTCCCGGCGAATAGGCGAGCGCCAGGTCGCGCTGGTTGCCGAGCGGCTTGGTCGCCTGGATCTCCAGTTTTCCGGGGCGCGGATACTGGTGATAAAAAAGAGCCGCCTCCTCGAGGCTGGGAGTCGGCGTGTGACCCTGGCCCGGTGTTTCTTCCTGCTGCATGCGTCGTCTCCGCCCGGTTTGTCTTTGACCGGCCCTGTTAGAATGCGCTCGGGAAAAGCCCGCCGTCGAGCTTGACGTTCTGGCCGGTAAAATAGCCGGCATGGACCGAGCAGAGGAAAGCGCAGGTGCGGCCGAACTCGTCCGGCGTGCCAAGCCGGCCGGCGGGAATCGCCTTCGACTGGGTTTCCCGGACTTCATCGACGGTCTTGCCGGTTTTCCTGGCGGCGAATTCGAAGTTCGCGTTGATGCGGTCGGTGTCGAACTTGCCCGGCAGGATGTTGTTGATCGTGACGTTCCTGCCGGCGACCGAGCGGGCGATGCCGGCAAGGAACGAGGTCAGACCGGCGCGCGCGCCCGACGAGAGATCGAGGCCAAGGATCGGTTGGTAGACCGACATCGAAGTGATGTTGACGATGCGGCCGAAGCCACGCTCGGACATCCCGTCGATCACCTTCTGGATCATTTCGATCGGCGTCGCCATGTTCTGGGTGACGCCCGCGAGGATGGCTTCGCGGTCCAGTTCGCGGAAATCACGCAGCGGCGGGCCGGCATTGTTGTTGACCAGGATATCGGCAGACGGGCAGGCGGCGACCAGTTCCTCCTGGATAGCCGGATCGGATACATCGCCCAGAACGACCGTGACGGCGACGCCGCGGGCCCGCAACTCTTCCGCCGTGGCATTTGTCGCCTCGGGATTGCGGCCATTGATGACGAGATCGACGCCTTCGTCTGCAAGTGCGATGGCGCATCCACGGCCCAGACCGCGGCTCGATGCGCAGACGATTGCCTTTCGGCCCTTCAGACCCAGATCCATTTGATTGCTCCCTCTGCTGACGACTCTTATAGGGCGCGATCCCGCGTGCCGAAAGGCCATCGCTGGGGAGATTTTGCGTGGGTTTTCAACCCCAGAGATCGGCGCGCGGCGGAGAAACGATGCTGCCGGCATAGTCGAGCCCCGGCGAACGGTCGCGCGTGAGCAGCAACGGGCCATCGAGGTCGATATAGTCCGCATCCTGTGCGAGCAATACGGCCGGCGCCATGGCGAGCGACGTTGCGACCATGCAACCGATCATGACGCCAAAACCGAGCGCGCGCGCTTGGTCCCGCATGCGGATGGCCTCGGTCAGTCCGCCGGTCTTGTCGAGCTTGATGTTTACCGCATCGTAGCGATCGCCGAGCTTTTCGAGGTCTTCGGTGACATGCGCGCTCTCATCCGCGCATATCGGCACGGGATGGGGCATGCTCGCCAGGATCTCGTCCTGTCCGGCGGGCAGCGGCTGTTCGATCATCGCAATATGGACGCGCGCCGATTCACGCATCATTTCGGGCAGGTTTTCCGCCGTCCAGCCCTCATTGGCATCGGCGATGATGCGGCTTCTCGGGGCCGCCGCCGCGATGGCGTGCATGATCGCGATGTCGTGCTCGCCACCGAGCTTGATCTTCAGAAGCGGCCGGCGTGAGGCGGCCCGCGCTGCATCGGCCATGACATCGGGATGATCGAGCGAAATCGTGAAGGCGGTTTCGACAGGACGCGGCGGCTGATGGCATGCGAGGAAATGGGCGTGGCGGCCTGTCATCTTGGCGCGCAGATCCCACAGGGCGCAATCGAGCGCATTGCGCGCTGCGCCGGCGGAAAGCGCTTCGTGCAGGCTGTCATGGGTCATCCGGCCGCCCAGGCGTTCGGCGGTCTCTGTGATGGCCTCAAGGACCGATTCGACCGTTTCGCCGTAACGGGAATAGGGAACGCATTCGCCAAGACCCTTGAATCCGCCCGATGTGATCCGGCAGACCACGACCTCGGCTTCAGTCTTGCTCGCGCGCGAGATCCTGAACTTGCCGTTGATCGGAAAACGTTCGACCCAGCTTTCGACGCGGCAATCGGCAAACTCCATGATGTTCCTGTTCCTTGGAAATGCAGCGATATTTCCGTTGATGTGGCCCTTACGCCGCAGACTTGTCGGGCAACCGTCTATATTAATAGGCCGATGGCCGATACGATTCATATGGAAATCGACGGGGACGACGCGTCGCCGCAGCTTCCGACTGTCCAGTCGGCGAACGAAGGCGGTCGTCTGCACCTGACGCTGTCCGGGCCGTGGGCGACGCATACGGTATCCGGCATCGATGCCGAAATGCGCCGGTTCGAACGCGAGGCGTCCGGAACGAATGTTTCGCTGGATCTCTCGCACATCACCTATCTCGATACTGCCGGCGCATGGCTGATCTTTCGCCTGGTCCAGGAGGTCGGGAAAAAGGGCGGGTCGGCCTCGCTCGACGGCATTCGCCCAGCCCATCAGGTGCTTCTGGACGCGGTGCGCAAGGCGATGGAAGACCTTGCCGACCAGGACACGGAAGAAAGCCGGGACTCGCTGGTCACCCGCCTGCTGATCGGCATCGGCAAGGCGGTCTACGATTTCCGCGACGACATGGTGATGGGACTTCACATGGTCGGCGCAGCCGTGCGCGGCTCACAGATGAAGCTCGGCCATGGCAGCGGCCTCAGCATCGCGGCGGTTGTGAACCAGATCGATCGCACCGGCGTGCGTGCCATTCCGATCATCGCGCTGATGTCGACGATCATCGGCGCCATCATCGCGCAGCAGGGCGCGTTTCAGCTGCGTTATTTCGGCGCCGAGATCTTCGTCGTCGATCTTGTGGGCATTCTTGTTCTGCGTGAAATTGGCGTGCTATTGACGGCGATCATGATCGCCGGCCGGTCCGGTAGCGCGATCACGGCCGAGATCGGCTCAATGAAGATGCGTGAAGAGATCGACGCGCTCACGGTGATCGGTCTCAATCCGGTTGGCGTTCTGGTCTTTCCGCGCCTCGTCGCTCTTGGCATCGCATTGCCGCTTCTGACAGTGATTTCCGATGTTGCCGCGCTGGGCGGGGCGATGTTCGTGGCAAAGGCCTATTCCGGGATTTCTCCCGACGCCTTCATCACGCGCGTGCGAGACGCGATCGATCTGACGACGGTGTTTGCCGGGTTCATCAAGGCGCCCTTCATGGCCTTCATTATCGGCATCATCGCATCGGTGGAAGGCATGAAGGTTGGCGGTTCCGCCGAATCGCTGGGCGAACGGGTGACCGCTTCGGTGGTCAAATCGATCTTCGTGGTGATCGTCGTCGACGGGGTCTTCGCGATATTCTATGCGGCGATCGATTTCTGATGAACGATACGGATCCGATCATATGCGTTCGCGATATCCATGTGCAATTTGGCCGTCACGTGGTGTTGCACGATCTCGATCTCGACGTCTATCGCGGCGAGATCCTCGGATTTGTCGGCGCGTCCGGTACCGGAAAGTCGGTGTTGTTGCGCACAATTCTCGGGCTCAACAAGAAACAGGACGGCACGATTGCCGTGCTCGGTCGTGATCTCGACAAAATCAACGAGGAGGAACGGATCCAGGTGGACATGCGCATGGGGGTGCTGTTCCAGCACGGCGCGCTGTTTTCTGCCCTGACCGTGCTGGAGAATATCCAGGTGCCGATGCGCGAATATCTGTCCATGCCGAAGAAGCTGATGGACGAATTGGCGCTGTTGAAGATGGAACTGGTCGGACTGTCGCCCAATGCGGCGGACAAATACCCGTCGGAACTGTCCGGCGGCATGATCAAGCGGGCGGCGCTGGCGCGGGCTCTGGCGCTCGACCCGGATATCGTCTTCCTCGACGAGCCGACATCCGGGCTGGACCCGATCGGCGCGTCCGAATTCGATGAGCTGATAGCCAAGCTGCGCGACACGCTGGGTTTGACCGTCTATATGGTGACGCATGATCTCGACAGCCTGTTCACGGTCGCGGACCGGATCGCGGTGCTGGGCGAGAAAAGGGTACTGGTAGTGGGTACGATCGAAGACATGCTGAAAAGCGAGGATCCGTGGGTTAAGTCCTACTTCCGTGGCAAACGGGCCCGGCAGATTGTCATGGCTGATAAAGAGGCCGTGGCCGGGGCGGGGGGCTGATCCATGGAAACCAAAGCCAATTACGTCACGGTCGGCGCTTTCACGCTCCTCGTCTTCCTCGCGGGATTCGCGATCGTCTACTGGGTCGCGCGTGTCGATACGGGCGGTCAGACGTCGCGGCTCGATGTCGTCATCGAGGGGTCGGTGACGGGGCTTGGCGTCGGCAGCCTGGTGAAATTCAACGGTATCGATGTCGGCAAGGTCACGGGACTGAGCTTCGATGAAGCCAATCCGCGGCTGGTCATCGCGCGGACGGTCGTCAGCGGCGATTTGCCGATCTCGCGTTCCACCAAGGCGCAGCTCGGCTCCACCGGCCTTACCGGCATCGCCTTCATCGATTTCGAGGGCGGCGATCCGACGGAGCCGAGCATTTTCGATCTCGCGGAACAGCAGGGCAAGATACCAACGGTCAAGGCCGACCCGTCCTCCATCAATGACCTGCTCGCTACTGCGCAGGACATCTTCAGTCGTGCCGACCGCATTCTGAGCACGCTCGAAAGCGCCGTGGACGACATCCGCGAGCCGCTCAACACGACGCTCCAGAATGCCGCGACCTTCAGCGATGCACTGGCGAAGAATTCCGATCAGATCGACACGTTCCTCGAGGGCGTTGGCGGTGTGGGGCAGGCGCTCAGCGATGTATCGGGCAAGCTCGATACGGCTCTGAAGAGCATCGAAGGCCTGCTCGAAGCCGTCGATCCCGACAAGCTCGCCTCGATCGTCGACAATGTCGACGGCTTCACGGCCAATCTGAACAAGGTTTCGAACCAGTTCGAGGATGTTGTCGACAAGGTCCAGACCGTCGCGGGCGACCTGCAAGGCATCGGCGGCCGTCTGGGCGGCACGTTCGATCGCCTCGACAAGGTGCTGGACGCGGTTCCGCCTGAGCAGATCACGGCTGCGGTCCAGGATATCGCCAATGCCGGCAAAGCAGCCCAGGCGTCGCTGGCCGAGGTGGAAAAGCTGACGAAGGGTCTCGGCGAGCGCGGGGAGGATATCCAGGGTATCATCACCAACACCCAGCAGCTCGCAGAACGCCTCAACGCGGCATCGGTCCGTATCGACGGTATTCTTGCCAAGGCGGACGGCTTGCTTGGCTCGGATGAGGGCGAGTCGCTGATGGCCGAGACGCGCAAGACGCTGGAAGCCTTCCGCAAGACCGCCGAGACGCTGAATGCGCGGATCAACACGGTATCGGACGGGCTGGAGCGTTTCTCCGACCGTGGCCTTGCGGATGCGACGGCGCTCATCAACGAAACGCGCCGTTCTGTCACGCGCATCGAACGGGCGATCACCGACCTGGAGCGAAATCCGCAGCGGCTGATATTCGGCGGGGACGGGGACGTGAAGACCTATAATGGCCGGCAGAGGCGTTGACACTCAATGTCGGAACGTTATCACAACGATACCGTTAAGGTATGGGGATGCCGGCTCTTTGCCGTAGGCCGTTCCGGGTTGGGCGAGATAAGATGAAACTCCTGCGCGTTGCACAAATCGCCATTCTGCCGCTTTCGCTGGCCGGTTGCGCGGCGATCGGCGGGGTGATGCCGACCGACGACACCTATGAACTCGGTGTGCCGACAATCAGCGACACGCATCCGGTACGCCGGGGCACGCAAATCCTGATTGCCGAACCGCAGGCGCTGAAGGCGCTCGATTCTCAGAACATCGTCGTGCAGACCGACCCGCTGACGATCCGGTATCTCGGCAAGTCGCAATGGAGCGACCGGCTGCCCCGCGTCGTGCAGATGCGGCTGGCGCAGGCTTTCCAGAATTCCGACCGTTTCAAGGGCGTCGGCCTTCCGGGGCAGGGACTGGCGATCGATTATCAGATCGTCACGGAAATCCGTTCCTTCGGGATTGAGGCGCCGAGCAATGCGGCTCATGTCGCCATAGCCGTAAAGATCCTCAACGACCGCAATGGCGTGGTGGCGAGCGAACGCGTCTTCGAGGAGCGTGTCGTGGCGACCGGGTCCGACAATGCGGCCTTCGTGGCGGCGATCGATGCCGCTTTCGAGAACGTCGCGCGTGACATCGTCGCCTGGGCCACAGCGCGGCTCTGATTTCTCCAGGACATTCATGAAAAAACCGCCGGGCCTTTCGGACCGGCGGTTTCTGTTTGTCGCGATTGCGCGGCGCTGATTACTTCAGCTTGCCTGCCGCATGGGCCAGCATCGTGTAGACCTTGCCCGTATCCGAGGAGAGGTAGGTCTGCGTCATGATGTTTTCGCGGTCGTTCTTGGCGATGTCGCGCAGCAGCTTCTCGAAATCAGTGACATAACGGTCGACCGAGGTACGGAACGTCGAGTCGTTGTCGTATTTGCGCTTGATCTCGTCGAAGGTCTGCTGGCCCTTCAGCGTGTAGAGCCGGCGGGTGAAGACATTGCGCTCACCGCGACGATAGCGTTCCCACAATTCGATCGCGGCATCGTGGTCAATCGCGCGGGCGATGTCCACCGACAGCGAGTTGAGGGATTCGACCGCTTGCAGCGGCTCGCGTGGCTGGTCGACGCGCTGCGGCGCGCGGGGAGCCGGCTCGTCTTCCTTGGAGGCGCGGCGGAGCAGGTCGCTGACCCAGCCGCCCGACTGACCTTCCGGCTTGGCGTCTTCGGCCTGCGGGGCCGTGCGGGCCGGTGCTGCCGCGCCCGGATTGGCCCCGAGGCTGCCGCGCAGCGCGGGCTGGGCCGGAACCTGGCTGGGCGCTTGCGCCCTGGCCGTCGCCGGCTGCTGGCGCTGCGGAGCAGGGGCCGGCTGCTGCGGCGCGGGTGCGGCAACGGTCGCAGCGACCGGTTCGCGAGCCGGGGCAGGTGCCGGTGCGGAAGCCGCCGGCGCGGTGCTTGCCGGAGCAGCAGGCGCGGCCGGAGCGGGCTCAGGCGCGGAAGGGCGCTTGGCCGCACGGCGTTCGCCGCCGACATCGAAGGCGCGGCCGGAGCTCTCGACGATGCGCGAGAGTTCCTTGAGCGCACTGATCTGCTCGGAGACGGCGCGGCGCATGGCGCCGGTCGATTCGCGGGTTTCCTCCGGAAGCTCGAAAATGCCCTTGCGCACTTCCTCGCGGGTCTGGTTGAGCTCCTTGCTCATGTCGGCCGCAACGCGGCGCATCTCGCTGGTTGCCTCCTCGAAGCGCTTGAGCGCCGAATTGACGATGTCGCTGACATTCTCGGAGATCGCCGCGGAAGACGACCGCGCGGTTCCCTCGGCCTCCTGCGCGGCTTCGCGCAGACGGCTCGACAGTTCGTCCGCCGATTTGCGGGTACGCTCCTCGACCTGGCTGAAGGCTTCGGTCGCGATCGATTCGAAGGAGCGCATCAGCTTCTCGATCTCTTCCGACTTCGTGACCAGTCCGCTGGACAGGGTCTCCAGCGCGCTGTGGCGCTCCTCGAGCTTGTCGGACACGCCGGTCTTTGCCTCGTTGAGGAGATCCGATGCCGTGGAAAGCACCTTGCCGTGCTCCTCGAAGCGGGCGGCGATGGAGGCGACTTCCTCAAGCGTCTTGTTGGAGACTTCTCCGAGCTTGAGCATGTTGCCGTCGAGAACGCTGACCGAGCTGGCGATCGAGTCGGCGGCGCGGTGCGCCTTGTCGGCGAAGTTCGAGGTGGTCTCAAGCAGCTTTTCGTCGATCTGGCCGAGGTTGTTCTTCGCGTCGTTGATCAGCTGGCCGAGCGTCGTGTTCGACGCGGACAGGCGGTTGATCAGGTCGTCGACGCTTTCGGTCAGGCCGCTCTGGGCTTCCTCGACCGCAGACACGGTGTCGGCGGTACGGCGGGCAATGGCCGTGATGAGGGCCGTGTTTTCCGCCTTGAGGCGTTCGGTTGCTGCGGTCGTTGCATGTTCGAGCTGTTCGGCCAGCTTGCTGCCGTCGTCGGTGAGACGTTCCAGCAGCGGACGGGTCGAGTTCTCGATGAGATCTTCCAGGCTCTGCGTGTGAGAGGAGAGCAGGGTCGACAACTCGCTGGTGCGCTCGACGAAGGCGTTGATGGCCTCTTCGGTCGAACCGCCGACATTGCGTGTCGCGGCATTGGCGCGGGTTTCGAAGGAAGCAAGCATTTCCTCGGCCTGGCTGCGGATCAGCTCGGCCTGGTCGGCGAGGCGCTTCTCATTGGTGGCGAGTTCGGCGGCAATGCGCTGCTGGTTGGCGGCCAGTTGCTCGGCCAGTTTCGCGGAGAAGTCCTTGCCATGCGTATTGATCGTCTCGCCGACATGGGTGGCTTCTTCTTCCAGCTCGACGCGGGCGACGGCGACGCTGTCCCGCAGTGTGCGCGCGACGAGGCCGGCGCTGTCTTCCAGCGTCTTGCGGACATTCTCGATTCCAAGCGACAGCGCCTTGCGCATCGTTTCCGCGCGCTCGTCGATGATGCCGGTATTCTGGTCGAACAGGGTCTCCAGCGCTTCGGTGCTGCGCGACAGGGCGACGATGGCGGAGTTGGTGCGCTCCTCGATGGCGGACTGCAATCCGCCGGCCTTGTCGCTGAGAAGGGCTTCCAGGCGCGAATTGCTTTCGCCCATCGCGTTCTCGAGCGCGCTGCTTGCGGCGGCGATATCCTCGACAAGCGCGGTCGAGCGCTGGATGAGCGATTCCGACAGCCGCTGGGTCTTCTCCTCGAGCGTCGAGTCGAAGAAGGCCGTCTTGTCGCCGATGGAGGAGTCGAGGAAGTTCGTGCGCTCGGTGAGAGTCGCCTCGAGGAACTTGGTGCGCTCGCTGAGCGTCGATTCCAGGTGGGCGGTCTTTTCCTCCAGCGTGGCGGTGAGGCGGCCGGAATTCTCCGACAGGTGCTCGGAAAGCTGGTCGGCCAGCGTACCGATGCGGTTGCCGAAGGACGAGGACTGCTCCTCGAACAGGGCGGAATGCTGGTGCAGCCGCTCGGAGAGGTTTTCCGTCAGCGAGCCGATACGATCGCCGAACGAGGACGACTGTTCATCGAACAGGGCAGTATGCTGGTTCAGGCGCTCGGAGAGCGTTTCCGTCAGCGAACCGATATTCCGGTTCATCTGCGCGGCGTTCGCCTCGAACTGCGCCGAGCCTTCCATGAGGCGGCTGTTCAGATTGTCGGTCAGGCTGACGATGCTCTGGTCGAAGCGGCTGGTGTTCGCTTCGAACTCGGCAGCGCGCTCATGCAGCCTTGCAGCGACCGATTCCACCTGCGCCTCGATGGATTCGCGGAAGGTGGATGCGCTGGAATTGAGCATCTGAGCCTTCTCGTCCAGCGCATTGGTGAGCTGCGAGGAGTAACCGCCGACGCGGTCGATAAGCAGTTCCGCCTGCGCGTCGAAGGCCTGGCCGAACTGTGTGGCGGTGCGGCTGAATTCGTCGGAACGGGAATCCAGCACCGAGCCGAATTCGTCGACCTTGCGGCCGAGTTCGTCGGTGAGCGCGCGGGTGCGGCTGTCGAGCGCCTCGTGGATGCGGCCGGTTTCCTGATCGACAGCGACGGAGAGCCGGTCGGCCGTGTGGCCGACGGCGCCGTAGATCGCAGTGGTCTTCTCGTCGAGACGGCTGAGGAAGTCGCCGGTCTTCGCCGAAATCGCCTCGGCGGTTCCGTCGGAGATCGAGGTTAGCTTGGCGGTGAAGGCAGCCGACTTCTCGTCGAGGATCGCCGAGAGCGAGGTCTCCATGGCGGAGGTCTGTTCGGCGAAAGCCTGGCGCGCCTTGTCGGCGATCACGCCGGCCTGGGCATTGCCATGCGCATAGGTCTCGGCAATCGCACGGGTTCGTTCAAGCAGCGTCTCGTTGATCTGGCGGGCGCGCGCGTCGAGGGCCGAATTGAGCTTCTCGGTGCCGTGGTTGATCGCGTGAACGCGGGTCTCGAAGTCTTCGAGAAGGTGCTTGCCGCGGGAGCTGAAAGTTTCCTCCAGGCTCGCCATGCGCTGGTCGAACTCGCCGGTCATGCTGCCGGTCGTTTCGGTGAGCATCGAAACCAGGTTGGTCGCGCGCGATTCGAGCGATTCGGCCAGACGGCGGCTCGCCTCGTCGGTCTGCTCGCTCAGATTGGCGATGCGCATGTCGATCAGGCTGGCGAAGGCCTCGCCGGAATTCGAGATGCGGCTGGACACTTCGTCGAGACGCGAGGCGATCGTGTCGTTGACCGCCTTCGAGGACTGTTCCATGCGGCCGATCAGCGACTGGCCGGCCTCGTTCAGCGACATGGTCAGCTGGGTGGAGGCGTTGCGGACATTGTCGCGAATGAAATCGGCCGAACCGGTGAGTTCGTCGCGCAGTTGCTCATGCGCGCCGGCGATGGAAGCCCGAAGACGCTCGGCATGGGTGACGATGCCTTCACGCTCGTTGCCGAGGTCGGTGAGGAGGGCGCGGACGCGCGCCTCGTTGTCGGAATAGGCACGTTCGAGTTCGGAAACTTCCGACTGCATCAGCGCTTCCAGCTCGCTGGCGCGGGCGATTGTGCGCTCGATGCCTTCTCCCATGGCGGAGACTTCGCGGCGGACGGCCTGGCCGACCGTGACGATGCGTTCCTGGGCGAGGTTTTCCGGTTCTGCGAGGCGCAGGGCGATCTCGCTCATCGAATGCGCCGTGCTGCGCATCTCGTTGCTGCGGCGGATCATTGCAGCGATCGCGAAGAAGGCGAAGACGGGGACGATGATGCTGACCAACAGAGCGATGGCGCCGGGCGTGTCGCGCAGGCCGCTCGGCGTCAGGATCGCGGAGATGCCTCTGTCATAGGTGATCTGGGCGAGGAGCAAACCGGCAATGACCCAAGCGACGCTGGCCGCGATGGCGCCGATCGGCAGGCCGCCGGACTGGCCGCGCTGCAGGCGCGATATCATGGCCGCGTAGTCGCGGCGCGTATCGTCGTCATTGGCGGGGCTGAAGGAAACGAGGCGCTTCGGCTCGCTGGCGGCGGGTTTTTTCGCCGGTGCGGCGGGTTTCGGAGCGGGCGCGCGAGCCTGCTGCTTGCGCGGCTCCGGCTCCTTGCGGGCATCCGTGCTGCTGTCGGGCTTGGCCGCTTTCGCGGATTTTTCCGGAGCGCTCTTGCTTTCCTCGGCGAGTTCGTCGGCGGCGGCGCGGACCTGGTTCTCGAAATCGTCGAGCGACAATTCGTCATCAAGTTCGATGTCGTCGCCCAGTCCCGCTTCCAGTGCCTCTTCAAGCGCCGCTTCCATGTCGCGATCAAGGTTCGCAGCGTTCTTATTCACAGCCATAGGGCGCCTCACTCAAGAATACAGCCGACGTTTGCCGCCGGTCTTAAAATCCGGGATTCCCGTCCCTCACACCAAAAGAGGGCGCAACTATGGTCGCGCGGCCTCCCATGGGGCGTATCGTAACGGGACAGTTTTGCAATTGGAACTCGCGATTGCGGCAATCCGCAAAAGTTTAAATATAAAGTTAACGCAACATGATGCGTTAAGATTTGTCTCCGGGGCTGTGGATAACGGGCAGCCGAAAGTTAACTCCTCGGCCATCTTTCGATGACATCATTACGGTGGGTCAATTGGGGAATGGATGGATATGAACACAGCTCCGATCTTCGCCCCACCGGATACGCCCTGCGACTTGCGGGGAGACCACAGGCCGGTGGATCTCGTTTTTCTCGCCCGTCAGACGGGTGGTGATCGCGCGCTCGAGGAGGAGGTGCTTCGGCTCTTCGCCAAGCAGGCAGCCATTCTCGGTGACGATCTGCGCACGCTGACCGACAACGAGCAGCGCAAGCGTCAGGCGCACACGCTGAAAGGCGCGGCGCGGGCGATCGGAGCGTTCGGTCTTGCCGATCATGCGTTGCAAATCGAGACGGAGCCGGACAATCCGGCGCCAGTCACGGCGCTGCTTCGCGAAGTCGAGACGGTCCGCGACTACATCGCCTCGCTTTTGCGCTAGCGTCCGCGACCCGGGGCGGACTGTTTCATCCCGTGCTTTTCTTGCGCGGCGAAGCTGTTTTCGCGCACCGGTTCCAATGATCCGGCGCCTCGTCCGGCGAGGGCGGTTTTTCGCCGCATTTATGCCGATTCGGCTGCTTTAGCGCCGCCGGCAGGTTGACTTTGCCGGCCTTCCGGTTAATTCGCGGCTGACCGAACGGTCGCCCGCACGTCCCACCGGAGAGCATGATAATGCCGAAGCTGACCGTCGTCGCCTTTGACGGCACCCGATTTGATATTGACGCTGAAACCGGTTCGACCGTGATGGAAAACGCGGTCAAGAACGGCGTGCCTGGTATCGAGGCCGAATGCGGCGGCGCCTGCGCCTGCGCGACGTGCCATGTCTATGTGGACGAAGCCTGGACCGACAAGGTCGGCAAGCCGGAAGTCATGGAAGAAGACATGCTGGACTTCGCGTTCGAGCCGAAGCCGGTGTCGCGCCTGTCCTGCCAGATCAAGATGACCGACGAATTCGACGGCCTTGTCGTGCATGTCCCGGAGCAGCAGGCCTGACCGCCTGCGGCACAGTCAATCAGCCCGATGATCCAGTTTGAAACGGAGGTTTTCGCCGAACGTCGATGGTGTCTTGCGCATGGGCGCGACATTGCGCTCGGCGCGAGCGGCGTCCTGATGGGGATCCTCAATGTCACGCCGGACAGTTTTTCCGATGGCGGGCAGCTGACGTCGGACGAAGTGGCAGTGGAGCGGGGCCGGAAAATGTTCGCCGAGGGGGCCGCGATCCTCGATATTGGCGGCGAAAGCACGCGGCCGGGCGGGGATCCGGTCGATGCCGCGACCGAACAGGACCGTGTTCTGCCGGCCATGCGCGCCATCGGTGAGGTTCTGCCGGATGCCGTCCTGTCCGTCGATACCTATCGCGCGGACACCGCGGCGAAGGCGGTCGAAGCGGGCGCGCATATCGTCAATGACGTCTGGGGCCTGCAGCGCGAGCCGGATATCGCCCGTGTCGCCGCGTCGACCGGGGCCGGGCTCTGCATCATGCATACGGGCCGCGAGCGCGAAAAGCTGGCCGACGTCATCGCCGATCAGTTCGCCTTCCTGGAGACCTCGCTGGAGATTGCGGCGAGAGCGGGCGTCAAGGATGCGCAGATCGTGCTCGATCCGGGTTTTGGTTTCGCCAAGGACGCCCAAGAGAACTTCGGCTTGATGGCGCGGTTCGAGGCGCTGCACAAGCTCGGCTACCCGCTTCTGGTCGGCACCAGCCGGAAGCGCTTCATCGGTCATGCAACCGGGCGAGAGGCGGCTGACCGCGATATCGGCACATCGGCGACGACAGCGCTTCTGCGCGCGGCCGGTGCTGCCGTATTCCGGGTACACGATGTCGCCGTCAATCGTGATGCAATGGCGATCGCGGATGCTATGATCGCCGAGCGGTCATAACGGGCTGAAATCAAGGATACCGACCCCCGATGTACCAGATACGCATGATGAATTGCGCGTTCTTCGCGCGCCACGGCGTCTTCGACCAGGAAGAATTTCTCGGACAGCGTTTCTATGTGGACGCCGTGCTGGATGTCGATCCGGGCGATGCGTTGGAGAAGGACGATATCGAGGGGACGGTCAATTACGGCGTCGCCTTCCAAGAGATCGAGCGAATCGTCACGGGCAAGCGCCGCTTCCTGATCGAAGCGATCGCGCTGGAGATCGCGAAGGCGCTCTGCAAACGATTCCCGCAAATCGCCAAGGCCGACATTACCGTGCGCAAGCCGAACGCGCCGGTTCCGGGCGTACTCGATTATGTCGAGGTTCGCGTGGTTCACGACGCGCGATCCGATGACTGATCGCGTTACCGCCTATCTTGGGCTCGGTGGCAATGTCGGCGATGTGGCGGCCTCCATGCAGGCCGCAATCGACCGTCTGAACGCAGACCCGTCCTGCAAGGTCGTTGCCGTATCGCGGGTGTTCCGTACGCCGCCATGGGGGCCGGTGGAGCAGGACTGGTTTCTCAATGCCTGCGCGGAAATCGAGACGGAGCTTAGCGCGCCGGAGCTTCTCGATCTGGTGCTTCGGACCGAACGCGATCTCGGCCGGGTGCGCGAAACGCGCTGGGGGCCGCGTACGCTCGATATCGACATTCTTCTTTATGGCGACGGTACGGTCGAACTCGACAATCTGACGATCCCGCATCCGCGCATGGCCGAGCGCGCCTTCGTGATGGTGCCGCTGGCCGACATTGCCGGCGATGTCATGCTCGCCGGGCAGACGATTCGCGCTCACGCGGAAGGCTTCGCAGACGAAGGCCTGCAGCTGTCGGATGCGGTTTTGTCGGTCTGACGCCGGTCAGCGATTCTCGGCGAGCGAATTGACGCGGTCGAGCTTCATGCCGATCACCGGGACGAGCGTTTCGCCGACTTCGACCGAAACCGTGATGTTGAGCTGGTTCTTCGATGCGAGCCGGGCCAGCATGGCGCCGTCGAGCTGGTTGCGCTTCAGGGTCAGCACGGCGCGCGAGGGTGTCACGGTGCCGGCGATCACGTCGAGGCCTTCGCCTTGGGCGCCATCGAGGAATTCACCGGTATAGCCGCGTCCGCCGCGCTTCACCGTCGCCTTCATCTTCTGGGAGAACAGGCCCACCCGGCAGCCGCCATCCAGCGTCATGCCAAGCTTGTTGGATGGCGTCTCGCCGAAGAATTCGCAGGTGAATTTCGTGCCCTTGTACTTGCCGGCGACGATTTCGCCGGGGCCACGCCATTTGCCCTCGATCTGCGAGAAAAAGCGGGTCTCGCGATCGTTCGCGTCAGCAGGTGAGACCGTCGCGGCAACGGGCATCATCGCAAGGGCGGAAACGGCCATCGAACGTAATATCATGGCAAAGCGGCTTTCTGGTCGGCTGTGCGGTGTCGGCGCATCATTGGCCGGAATGGTTAACACATACTTTGTAAATCGCGCCATAGCACGCATAGTGGCGCTCACGAAATGTTACGTCGCGTCGGAAGGTGTATTCTCGCCGGCGTCCTTAGAGGCTGTCAGCGTTGCCAGAATCGCTGACAATTTGGGGCGTTGCACCGCATGGAAAGGGGCAGGCCGGCAGACGTCCATGGCGGCGAGGCCGACGCGGGCAGTCATCAGGCCGTTGAGTACGCCTTCGCCGAATCGGGCCGAGAGACGCGACGCGACGCCGTGACCGATCACCTGCTGGACGAGTCCGTCGCCGATGCTGGCGACGCCGGTGACCGCCAAATGGCCGAGCACCTTTCTCAGGAGGCCCAGATTGCCGAATGTGCCGGTGCGGCCGCCATAGAGTTCGGCGAGGCGGCGCACCAGCCGGAAATTCTCGTAGAGCACATAGAGAATGTCCATGAAGGCGCGCGGGCTGATCGCCGTGACGACCGAGACGCGCTTGGAAGCACCCATCACCAGGATGGAGGCGTCCCGATCGAGCGAGCGGAACAGTTCGCGTTCGGCCAGCGCATAATAATCCGCGGCGTCGAGGATCTCGCCTTCCTGTTTCGCCAGAACGGCGCGGCCCGCCGAGCTTTTCGGGTTCGAGGCCATGTGGTGGACGAGTTTGCGCGTGGCGTGGCGCAGCTGTTTCTCGTCGGTGCCGGCCAAAGCCTCCGCCAGTTCGGCGCGAATATGGTCGATGGAGCGCAGCCGCAGGATTGCCGCGATTTCGCGCAGGACGATCAGGATGACCGCGGCGGTGAGCAGGGCGGCGACGCCAAGCGCCAGCCAGCCCAGCCATTCATTGCGGTCGAAAAGGCCCCGGACGACCGAATCGATCCACAGCCCCAGCGCGAGGCTGACGAAAAGCCCGGCCGCGCCAAGGGCGAGAGACGTTAGCGACAGGCCGTGCCTTTTGCGCTCCACATCCGCGATGATGGCGCGGTCCGCGGTCAGTTCCTCGCGCTCGAAATAATCTTCCGTCTCCATTTCCAGCGCGGGGCCGGGGGCAATGGCGCGGGGCTTGCGCCGTGCGGTCTCGGGCCGGGAAGGCTCGGCGGGCGGCGCCTCCGGCTCAACCGAGAAAGCGCGGGGTCTGCGGCGGGTCGGATCGTCGCTCATGAGACGCGGTCTCCGATCAGGAATTGCAGGGCCTTGTCGAGGCGGATATGCGGCAGGGACAGTGTCGTGCCGTCGGCGGCGCGTTCGAGGCGGGGCGGCCGGAAGCGAACAAAACGGTTCGCCGTGTCCGGCGTCGGCGGCTCCTCAAAGATCGAATCCGGATTGTCCGGCAAGTCTCCGGGAAATATGGCTGTTTCGGTTTCGCCGTCGAAGCTGTCCTCGCCGATGGTTTCGCCGGCAATCGGCGTTCCGACGATCACGGGCAGCCGCTCCTTGCCTTCCTTCACGGTCGCCTCACGCGTGGCGCGCACGGCGGCGAGCGCGAGCGATTCGACCCGCGCGCCGCTCAGGCCGGCCTTTTCGATCGAGCGTTGCACGAGGCGGCGCACGATGGCCTCCATCTTCACATGGTCTTCGTGGTGCAGGTGATCCGCCTTGGTTGCGGCGACCAGGATACGATCGATGGTTCGTTGCCATAGTCCGGTGAGGAAATGCGAACCGCCCGGACGGAAGCAGGAGAGAATGTCGCCCAGCGCCCGTTCGAGGTCGCGCACCGCTTCCTCGCCGGCATTCATGGCCTGCATGGGGTCGATCAGCACGATCTGCCGGTCGAGCCGGGCGACGTGATTGCGGAAGAAGGGTTTGACGACCAGCGCCTTGTAGGATTCGAAGCGCCTTTCCATCATCGCCTGCATCGAGCCCTTCGCCGGGTTCTCGACGAGGTTCGGCATCGGCGCGAAGGTGAGGGCCGGCGAGCCGTCGAGATCGCCGGGCATCAGGAAACGGCCGGGAGGCAGCGTCGACAAGGCGAGACCGTCGTCGCGGCAGGCGAGCATGTAATGCTTGTAGGCCTCGGCAAGCTTCTGCGCGATGGTCTCGTCGGCAGGCGAAGCGGGATCGATGCCGTCGGCCAGCGCGAAGAAGTCCTTCGACAGGGTGGCCCGGCTGCCGGCGCGGGCGAGTTCCATCGCCTCGGCGGAGAATTCCGGATAGCTCTTCGCCAGCAAGGGCAGGTCGAGCAGCCACTCGCCGGGATAATCGACAATGTCGATATGTAACCGGTTGCGGGCGAGAAACCGGCTCCAGCCATCGGCCGGCTCGTATTCTACCGTCAGCCTGAGTTCCGAAATGGCGCGGGTCGAGTCCGGCCAGATGCGATTTTCGACGAGGTCGCGCACATGGCTTTCATAGGCGAAGCGCGGCACGCCGTCGTCGGGCTGCGGCTCCAGATAGGCCTTCGAGAGGCGGTTCGAATGGACGAGATCGAAGAGGGGCAGGCGGCCGCCGTGAATCAGATTGTGGACCAGCGCGGTGATGAAGACCGTCTTGCCCGCGCGTGACAGGCCGGTGACGCCGATGCGCAAATTGGGCGCGAAGACGCCGGCCGCCCGGCCGGCGATCGTGTCGAGGGCGATGAGGGCTTCATCGCCCAGCGATACCAGTCTTGCCACGTTCTTCCTGTCCCGCGCCGTCTGTTCCCGTTCCGATATAGGTATTGATCGGGCCGGCGCAAAAGGACGGTCTTAGCGTCAGGCGTCGGCGGGGGTAAGATAGTATTCGAGATAGCCGGTCTTCGTGGTGAAGTCGGAGGAGGGGCCGTCGAAACGGATCACGGCCAGCGCGGCGGTTCGAAACCCCATATGCAGCGCATCCAGCGCGTCTTCCTCGCCATCCTGAGCCAATGCCAGAGCGGCGTCCTCGAGCATGGGATTGTGGCCGACCAGCATGACATCGCCATCGGTCTCGGTCGCCGCGGCGATTTCGAGATAGCCCGGGGCATCGGTCGCATAGAGGTTCTGCTCGTAGCGCACGACGTCTTCCAGGTGCAGCGCGGCATTGAGCGCGTCCAGGGTTTCGACGGCGCGGACCGCGGTGGAGCAAATGACGATGTCGGGAACGAGCTGGTGTTTCGCCATCAATCGGCCCATGCCGGTCGCTTCCTCGACGCCGCTTTCGTCCAGCTTCCGGTCGAAATCGCGCATTCCGGGTTGCGCCCATGCGGCTTTCCCATGGCGAAACAAGAAAAGTCGGCTCAATTGGTCACTCCCGAGAACCACGATGCGAAGCGATTACCCCGGCGCGCCAGTGAGCGCAAATCATACATTTGTGGAAGACCGGCGGGGCGGTGGACATCGGGATGACCCATTCCTTGCGCAACCGGTTCGCATTCGCAACAGCTTCGATTTCAGCGGTTCTATCACTTCGTTGCGAATAGACGGAAAGTTGGCTTGCCGCTTTTGCACTAGGTGATTATAGAGCGCCCTCAGGCAACATGCTGGGAGTGATTCAGTGGCACCGAAAGACGTTCCTGATAACTATATACCGGCCGAAGACGAGCCCTTCATGAACGATAGGCAGCGCGCCTATTTCCGCAAAAAGCTGCTTTCCTGGAAGAACGATATCCTGCGCGAGGCGCGCGAGACGCTCGACCACATGCAGTCGGACAGCTCCAACCACCCCGATCTCGCGGACCGTGCTTCCTCGGAGACCGACCGGGCGATCGAGTTGCGGGCGCGTGACCGGCAGCGCAAGCTCATCAACAAGATCGATCTTGCATTGCAGCGCATTGATGAAGGCACCTACGGCTATTGCGAGGAAACCGGCGAGCCGATCGGCGTGAAGCGCCTCGACGCGCGTCCGATCGCGACATTGTCGCTGGAGGCACAGGAGCGTCACGAGCGCCGCGAGAAGGTCTATCGCGACGACTGACGGCAAGTCTCCGTCCGGAAATCAGAAAAGGCGGGCTCTTGCCCGCCTTTTTGTTTCAGCGATTGCCGGTCGTCAGCTGCGCGAGAAGCCGATGCATCTCGTCCTCGAGGGACTCCGACGGCCTTTCTGCGTCGTCATTATCGGGCGCCTGCTGGGCGTTCGGCTCCGGCTCGACTTCGCCGTCGACCGTTTCGGCGGTTTCCGGCGTGGACATCTCGGCCTCGACCTCTGCTGCCGGAGCCATCTCCTCCGCAAGAGCGGTTTCGACATCAGCTTCGAGCTGTTCGGCTAGTTGCGGTTCTTCGGCCGCAGGCTCGTCGGTCACGGTCCCGGACGGTTCGTCAGCCTCGACTTGGCGAGGCTCAAATTCGTGGACCTCGGGTTCCGGGACAGGTTCGGATTCTACCGCTACCGATTCAAACGCCCGGACTGCCGCCGGCTCGTCGGCCGCCTTGGCGGTCTGGAACATGAACCGTTCCGCGAAGGTCGATCCGTTTCCCTGGCCGCGTGCGAAGAGGGCGGTGAACGCCTCCTGCTCGACAACCTCTTTCTGTTCTGCCTGCTCGACAGGCTCAGCCGTCTCGACACTCACCAGTTCCTCGCGCTGCGGAGGTTCGGGCGCTTGCACAGCGACCGGCATGGGCGCTTCTTCGGAAACGGGGAACGGTTCCGGCCCGGCATGGCGCTGCGGCGGTTCCGGCGCCTGTACCAGTGGTTCATCGCGCTCGGCGAAGGGCTCTATTCGCTGTGCCGCGACGGAGACTTCCTCCTGGTATCGGACCGGTTCCGGTATTTCGGGCGTCTCGTGGCGCAGGGGCTCGACCTTCGGCTCGGCGACCGGGGCAACACGCTCGGAGGGCGGTGCCGCGGGCGCGGGTTCGGGAACCCGGCGCAGAAAGGCTGGCGTCGCCGCCACGGAAGCTGCCGCTACCGGTGCGGCCACTGCTGCCGCCGGCATTTCGGGCGGGGCGGTTTCGCGCATGGCGGGCTGCGGGGGAGGTGTCGGCGCGGAGGTGCGCTGGGCTTCCTCGCGAACAGGCGGCCGTGCCGCAGCGGGAGGCGTTTCACGACGCAGCGGGCGCCGGCCCTGCGCAGGCGGCGGAACGTCTCGGCCGCGACGGTCGCGGGGCTGGCCTCGCTGGGCCGTCTCGGCCGGCGCGCTCTCGATATTGCTTTCGATGACGAAATCGTTCTGTCCGCCGATCATGACGAGGTGCTCGACATCGTCGCGGCGCACCAGAACGATGCGCCGGTTGCTGTCGACCGCCGTCGCGTCCACCACGGCAAGGCGGTGCCTGCGGTGACGTCCGCCTTCGACGAAGACGCCTCCGGCGACGCGGCGGGTCCAGAACCAGGCCACCCAGGCCAGGACAAGGACCGCGGCTCCACCCAGAATATAGAGGGTCCAGGTTGCGCCCTGCTCACCGAGCAATTGCGTCAGCCATCCGTTCATGTCCGTCCTCTTCCCTGTCCCGGGTGATTCCCGGGTCTTTCACTTCGAAGGTGTTAGCAACGCCGAAGCGGAATGACAAATTTTGACCGCAGGGCTTTCACCCCGGGTTTGTTTGTGATTCAAACCATCATCACGCGGCAATGCGGCGACTTGAGGGAAATGGGCAAAGCCGGAAAATCCGCCATGGCGAATGAATACAGGGCGCTTGGCGACATCGGAAACCGGCCTAGTGCTGCGGTCCGGCTGCTGATCCTCGGCGTCGCGTCTCTCGGCGCGGCGGTCTTCCTGTTTTTCTATCGCGAGAACCTCAACGAGACATTCCTCCTGGTGATGCTCGGCCTGCTGGCGATGGTTGGCGTGTTCTATCTGTTTGCTTCGGCTATCGGATTCGTTGAATTTGCCCGCTCCGACCAGGCGGAGGATGTTGGCCGCGCCTATGCGGATTCGATGGCGGACGGCATCTGCATTCTCAACGAGAAGGGCTCGATCGTCTATTCCAACAAGGCCTATGGCGAAATGATCGGCGCCAGCGGGGCGGAGGATCTGCAGGCGCCGGATTCGGTCCTGTCCCGCCATGACGATGCGGCCAATGCGGTCTATCGGCTCGCCAACAGCCTGATTCGCGGCCTCGAAGCCGACGAGGAATTCCGTTTGCAGGAAGGTCTCAGCGAAAGCGAAGATGGCGCGCGATGGTATCGCGCATCGGTTCGTCTCATGAAGCCGAAAAAGCGCGGCGCGCCGCTCAGGGTGTGGCGGCTTGCGGACATAACCGCCGAGCGCGACGACCAGGAACAGACCTTCCTGGAACTGCAAAAGGCTATCGACTATCTCGACCAGGCACCGGTCGGCTTCTTTTCCGCCGATTCGGATAGCCGGGTTCACTACGTCAATGCGACGCTGGCCGGCTGGCTCGGGATCGACCTCACCGCTTTCGTCCCCGGTTCGCTGGCGGTCTCCGATATCGTCGCCAGTGACGGCATGGCGATGATACAGGCGGTCAGGGCCGAGGCCGGCACCGTCCGGACCGCCGCTCTCGACGTCGAACTGATGCGCGCCGACGGCGTCAGCGTGCCGGTGCAGATCATCCACCGCGTCCATGCGGAAAAGGACGGGCAGGGCGGGTCGACCAGGACGATCGTGCTGAACCGCTCGGAGGGCGCCGAGACCGTCGACGATCTGCGCCGCTCGGAAATCCGCTTCACGCGCTTCTTCAACTCCACGCCGATGGCGATCGCGGCGCTCGACAAGGACGGGCGCATCCTGCGCACCAACGCGCCTTTCATGAACCTGTTCGGAACCATCACGGACGCCGACGGCAATGACGGGCAGGTCCGGTTCGAAGGCCTTCTGCAGGGCGATTCCGTCGAGCGCTTCCACAAGGCCTTCGCGGCGGCTGCCGCCAACCAGGCCAAGATTGAACCGTTCGACACGGTGATCGATCCCGGCCAGAAAGAGCGGCATCTGCGCGTCTTCGTCAATGCGGTGGCGGGTCACGGCGGCAATACGGACGGTCCGGCGACCGAGGAGGCCGCCATCGTCTACGCCATGGACACGACCGAGCAGAAGGCGCTCGAGGCGCAGATGGCGCAGAGCCAGAAGATGCAGGCGGTCGGGCAGCTTGCCGGCGGCATCGCGCATGACTTCAACAACGTCCTGACCGCTATCATCATGGCGTCGGACCTGCTTCTGACCAGCCACCGGCCGTCCGACCCGTCCTTCCCGGACATCATGAACATCAAGCAGAACGCCAACCGCGCCGCTTCTCTGGTGCGGCAGTTGCTGGCGTTTTCGCGCCGGCAGACCTTGCGGCCGGAGGTGTTGGCGCTGACCGACGTGCTCGCCGATCTGCGCATGCTGCTGTCTCGCCTTGTCGGCAATGCGATCAGTCTGCAGATCGAGCATGGCCGCGATCTGTGGCCGGTCAAGGCCGATCTGGGCCAGTTCGAACAGGTGATCGTCAATCTCGCGGTCAATGCGCGCGACGCGATGCCGGAAGGCGGCGACCTGCATATTCGCACGGCCAATGTGGGCGCGCGCGATTGCGAGGCGTTCGACTATCGCGGCCTCGAGCCGGGCGACTATGTGATGATCGAGGTCGAGGACAGCGGCACCGGGATCGCCCCCGACGTGCTGGAAAAGATCTTCGAGCCCTTCTTCACGACCAAGGAAGTCGGCAAGGGCACCGGTCTCGGCCTGTCGATGGTCTATGGCATCATCAAGCAGACCGGCGGCTACATCTATGCCGATTCCGAGGTCGGCAAGGGAACGACTTTCCGCATCTTCCTGCCGCGCCATATCGCTTCCGAGAACGACATGCCGGCTGCAAAGGCGGAAGCGCCGGAAGTCGAGAAGAAGCGCGATCTGTCGGGAACGGCAACCGTATTGCTTGTCGAGGACGAGGATGCGGTTCGCATGGGCGGCGTGCGGGCGCTGACCTCGCGCGGCTACACCGTGCATGAAGCGTCAAGCGGCGTCGAGGCTCTGGAACTGCTGGAAGAGCTCGACGGAAAGGTCGACATCGTCGTTTCCGACGTCGTCATGCCGGAAATGGACGGGCCGACATTGCTGACGGAACTGCGCAAGACATATCCCGACATCAAGTTCATCTTCGTCTCCGGCTATGCCGAAGACGCGTTCGCGAAGAATTTGCCGGAGGGCGCCAAGTTCGGATTCCTGCCGAAGCCGTTCTCGCTGAAGCAGCTGGCGACTACGGTCAAGGAAATGCTCGAAGACGAAGCCTGACGTGGTCGGCGCGTCGGTCCTCAGCAGGGCGCCCGGTTTCAGGCTGCCTGGCGGCTGAATTCCACGAAATTGATGGGGGAGCGTGCGGCGCAAAGGGCGCGAAGTTCGGCGGCGCGATCCTCCATCCCGGTCGCTTCCGCAGTCTTGCCGGCGCGACGGAGCAGTCCTGCCTGATCATGGATCGCGAGAACGATCCGCTCGAGCTTTTGTTGTTCGACCATCATGGCTCTTCTATTCTTCACCCGAGGCATTTCGGGCTATGCGAAGATCAAGCCATACGATGCTTGCGCGAAACTTGTTGCACGCCGCAAGGGAAGGCGGCGCTGGACTTGTCAGCGGCGCTTTATACGGACCGGAACCGGCTGCAGCCGTTCGGAGGCGTGGCCGACATGGTTGAGCTCGATGGCGCGACGGGCGATTGCGCGGGCTTCCGCGAACAGGCCCTGGGCCTTGAGCAACTTCGCCTGCTTGATCATGACCCGGGCCAGATCGAGGATCAGGGAGGAACGGCTGGACATGGCGGGTATCTCCTTTGCCTGGTGTCCGTTGCGGTGACGCCCGACGCGATCCCACGACCTTCGCCGGGCGAACCCTGGGATGACGCTCCATCTTTTGCGCCGTTCCCGCAAGCGACAACCGTTCACGTCTGCGTGACGCCTTGCAGCGTCTCACCGTTTGTCTTTACGCGCAATTAAGAATTCCGGATCAGTTCGCGGCATTTTCGCTCAGCTGATCGGGGTCCGGCAGTCGGGTATGGAACGGCCGCTTCCGATGCGCACGCCGTTCCAGTCGAAGTGACGGTCGCTCGTTTCGACGGTCCAGTATCCGTCGAAGCGCGTGCCGTCCGCCACGAAATCGAAGACCGCCGGGCCTTCGCCATAGAGGTCGCGCCATTGGAGGGCGATACTGTCGCCGCCGATATGGTTTTCAAGGGAAATGGTTCCGGACACATCACGGCCGGATGACTCTATAAAGACGTAGGAGCCCGAGAGACGGTCGCCCGATACGGCGATTGTGGTTTCGATGGGCACCCATTCGCCGCCCGAAACGGCGCAGCCGCGATAACGGCCCGCGAATCGATCAAGCGGGGCGGCGCTTGCCGCCGTCGGGATGAAGAGAGTGAGGAGGAGGGCGAACCGGAGCATGACGGCAAGCCTGCCATGATTTGTCCGGTGCGCAAGAGGGAAGGCGCGGCCCGCGCTGGAGGTCTTTCGCGGGCCGGCCTGTTCAGTAATCAGAAGCTGCGGAATTTGCCGCGCTCGATTTCCTGCATGCGGCGCTCGAGATCGTAGATCGAGACCGACTTGGAGAGGTAATCCTCTTCGACCTGGCGCAGCGAAGGGCCCTGGATCCTGTTGGCGATCCGGCCGAGTGTTTGAGCAAAACGGTTTCTTGCCATTGTTCTTTCTCCTTTGCTTGACTGCTATATGATGCTGCAGCGCACCAATTTGCAGAGGGAGAAATCGCAAGGCAGGCATGCGGAAGCCGCATGGCAGGGCGATGGAACTCGCAGCCCCGAGGGCCGGAGCTATGCGCGGTTCAGGGGCTCGACGGGAGTGACGGCGATTTCGGGGCCGTGATCGTCGGTTGACAGGAAGCGAGGCGGGGTTTCGCCCGTCTCGTCCAGAATGGCGCAGGTGAGGTGTCCGCTCCGGAAGGCGCCTGTGTCGATGGCGATGCGATTGGCGTGGATTTCGGGCAGGGATGCGTCGGTCGGCGTGTGGCCGTGGACGACGATCCTTTCGAATGGATCGGTGTGCTCGAGGAAGTCATGGCGGATCCACCGCGTCGTCACCGGATCCTGGTCGGCGAGCGGAAGCATCGGATCGATACCGCCATGGACGAAGCAGTAGCGTTCGGTCTCGACCATCCAGTCGGCGGCGCGCAGGGCCGCGACATGGGCGCCGTGCTCCTCGGCGATGCGCGCGGCGATCTTGCCGACACGGTCGCGCTTGCCGAAACCATATGAGGCGATCGTCTCAAGTCCGCCATTGGCAAACCAGGTCTTCGCGATCCGCTCGCGATGCTCGGGCTCGTCGAGGAAGCGCAGCATGAATTCCTCGTGATTGCCGAGGATCAGCCGCGAGCCGGGGAAGGTTTTCACCGTCGCGATGACCCTGTCGAGCGCCTGCCGGCTTTCCGGGCCGCGGTCGACGATATCGCCGAGAAAGACGATGCGGGGTGCCTGACTGTGCTCGCCGGCGTCACGGACGATCGCATCGAGCAGCGGATCGAGCAGATCGCGGCGGCCGTGGATGTCGCCAATGGCGTAGGTAAGTGTCATCAGTCGGCGGCCCCCGACCAGGCGCGGACATCCCTCAACAGGCCGAAGACCTCCGGATCGTCGATTTCCAGAGCCTCGAAATGATCGGCGAGGTTTTCGAGATATTCCCGGCTGGAACCCAGCCTGCCGGTGCCGGTGGCGATGAAGCGGACCTTGTCGGCATGCGGAATGTCGGTGCGGATATGCGGCGCGGCGTGGTTCGCGACAAAGGTCAGGGCCTCGACCGTGCCGTGGACGGTTTCGCAGGGGATGAAACCCGGCAGGTATGAACCCATCAGCATTTCGCGCTTGAACAGGATGCGGCTTTCCGCCTCGACGAGATCGGCAGCGATGCGGAAGACCAGCCCGTCGCAATGGTCGCCCCGGTCGAGGGCTGCCATCAGGCCAGGCTGTTCCTTCGTGCCGCGTCCGCCGCGCGTATCATAGAGGCAGAATGAGCGGGCGTAGCCCTCGACACGGCCGTGGCGGACTTCGGCGAACAGGATGGCCGGGTTCCACATCAGCGAGCCATAGGCGAAGACCCAGAGATCGCGACCCTCACGGCCGGCCAAGGCCTCCCGGCGCAGCGCCTCGCGCTGCTCGTCCGTGTAACGCCAGTCATCCGGCATGCCGAGTTCCCGCATCGCCTCGTCGAGGTCCGAAGGCTCGAAGGTGCGGAAGGAGGATTTCTCGGGCTCGATGATCCTGTCGCGCAGGACCGGATGATGGATGAAGGGATCGGCGGCTTTGGTCACGGCCTCGATGTTGTGTCCTGTCCGGCGCGGCTTTGCAAGACAGGGCGGGCGCTTCGTGTCACGTCCCGCCGCCGCTCCACCTTCGTAGAGTGCGACGACGGCTTCGACATCGGGTGAGGTGACGTCCTTGCCCGATGCGAGGAGGGTGCGGGCGGCATCCCAACCCAGGCGCGGCGGCCAGGGGTTGGGTAGGTTGGCCGCCGCGATTGGCCGCCTATACCCCCCAAGAGGAAGCCGCCAATGACGCTGTATATCATGAATGCAGGCGGCGGGAAATTGGGGAAACAGTTACACGACACAGGCGGCCGGACGTACCCCTCGAAGGTCCGACCGCCCTGGTAGCGGCCAACGACTGTTGGTAAGCGGGGGATGCTTTCCGCTACGGAAACAACATAGCACGGACCAAATCGATTCGCCGGAAAATCCCGGCGGCGTCCGAATGCCGCGAGGGCCCGCAGTGTCAGGAGAGTGCCGCGCGGGCCTTGTCCCGCGCGCGGGCAATGATCTATGGCCTTATTATCAAAGAAGAAACAGGACGGGACATGCTCAAGGCGCCGGACAATCGACGATCGCAGGCCTTTGCCGGAATCTCTTTGATGATCGTCGGCGTTTTCAGCCTGTGCATCAATGACGCCTTCGCGAAGACGCTGACGGCGAGCTACACGCCGATACAGATACTGTTCCTGCGCAATATCATCGCCCTGCCGATCGCCGTCGCAATCGCCTGGAGCATGGGCGGGCGCGCCGCGTTGCGCACCTACAAGCCGACTGCCCATCTGGTACGCGGCGCGATCTGGGTGGGGGCGGCGACGCTGTTCTTCACCGGGCTTTCCTATCTGGGGCTCGCCGAGGCGACCGTGCTGATCTTCGCCGCGCCGGTCTTCATCACGGCTTTGTCGGCGCTCGTCCTGAAGGAACCGGTCGGCTGGCGGCGCTGGGCGGCGGTGCTGATCGGCTTTGCCGGGGTGCTGATCGTGGTCAGGCCCGGCAGTTCGACCTTCCAGGCGGCGTCGCTCTTTCCGGTCGCCACGGCCTTTCTCTATGCGGTGCTGATGATCAGCGCACGCTGGGTCGATCCGCGCGAGACGGTCTGGACGCTGATGCTCTATCTGACCGGGGCGGGGGCGCTGCTGAGCGCGCTGGTGGTGCCTTTCGTCTGGACGCCGGTGCGCATGGAGGATCTGTGGCTGTTTGCCGGGATCGCCTTGTTCGGCACGGTCGGGATCACCATGATGACGCAGGCCTTCCGCTTCGCGCCGGCGGCGGTGGTCGCGCCGTTCGACTATACCGCTCTGATCTGGGCGACCCTGATGGGCTGGATCTTCTGGAACGAGATTCCCGATTTCGCGACCTATGCGGGGGCGGCGGTGATCATCGCCAGCGGCGTCTATATCGTCTGGCGCGAGAGCCGGGTGGAGGCCTGATTCGACGGAAATAGATCGGGGGAAGCTGCGGCGAGGGTTGCGCTGCGGCTCGCGGAACGCCAGTTAGCTCTGGATACCGGTTTCCCGCACAGGGCCCGGTCCAATCCAACCAGGGACGACTTCCGTTTGAGAAATCAGGTAAACAAGACTTTCGCCGATCGCCGCAACGACGCCGCCGAGGCCAAGAAGAAACTGCTCGAAAAGTTCAAGGCCGCACCCGCGCCGGACGATCCGGAGATGGTCGCCAAGCGGGCCGAGCGCGAGGCCTTAGCCGCGGCACGTGAAGAGCGCCGCGCCGAACGCGAACGCGTGAAGCTCGAGGAGCAGGCGCGCAAGGAAGCCGAGGCCGCCGCTGCCGCCGAAGCCGCCTACAGGGAAGAAAATGCGGAAAAGATCGCACGGGATGAAGCCGAAAAGAGCCGCATCACACGCGCCGTTGCCGACGCGGCCACGATGAAGGCCGAGCGGGACCGCCGCTACGCGGCCCGCAAGGCGCGGCAGCGCTAGCCGTCGGCCGAAGCGGCGCGGCAGGCGCTACCGTGTCGCGATCCAGATGACATGGCGGGCGCCGCGCTTGCCGCGCGCCCGCGCCGCGACCTCCTCCACGCCAAAGCCGGATCCCTTGAGCCGCCGGGTGAAATCCGGGCTGCGGTGCGACGACCAGACGGCGAAGATGCCGCCGGGGCGAAGCGCGCGGCGGGCGGCCGCGAGGCCTTCATAGCCGTAGAGGCTGTCGTTCTCGTCGCGGGTGAGCCCCTCGGGGCCGTTGTCGACATCGAGCAGGATGGCGTCCCAGCCGCCCGCGTCGATCATCTGCGCCACATCGCCTTCATGGATGGTCACGCGCGGATCGTCGAGGCTGCCGGCGAAGATGCCGGCGAGCGGCCCGCGCGCCCAGGCGACGACCGCCGGGACGAGTTCGGCAACGGCGATCGCGGCGTCTCCGCCGAATTCCGCCAGCGCCGCGCGCAGGGTGAAGCCCATGCCGAGCCCGCCGATCAGGATCCTCGGGTTCTTGCGGCCTTCAAGCCGTTCGCGGGCGAGCCGCGCCAGGGTCTCCTCCGAGCCGAAAACGCGGCTGTTCATTAGCGCCGTCGACCCGGTCATGATTGAGAATTCATCGCCGCGCCGGATCAGCCGCAATTTCTGGCCATCTCCGGGCACGGTCGCGGTATCGATCTCGATCCAGGGCTGCATGCGGCTTCTTTTCCTGTTGGACCGGCGGGCCTTACCAGCGGCAGGCGGGTGCTGTCACGCGCGAACTCGTCCGCGCGCCGGCCGGAAGGCGCGAAGAGCGCCCTGACGCGGGATTGCGGGCAGGGCTCTTTTGCGCGTAAGGGGCATGCGCGCGCAGGTCGCGCGGATCCGGAACGGTACGGGCCTTGGGGATGACGCCGGCAGAGCTTTTCGATTGCGTCACGGCGCGCTGGTCGCCGACAATCGGAGACCCGTCCGCGATGGGCTGGTTCACGGTTGTCGCCTATGCGGTTGTCGCGACGCTCTGTCTTCCTGTCGGCTGGCGACGGACGGGGCGCGAGCGCGCATTCTGGATCGTGCTGTCGGTCATTCTCTATGCGCTCGCCGTGAACAAGCAACTGGACCTGCAGTCCGCATTCACCGCGGCGGGGCGCTGCATGGCCAAGGCCGAGGGCTGGTATGACCGGCGGAAGATCTTTCAGCTCGAATTCGTCGTCGCGATCGGCGCGGCGGCCATCGCGCTGACGGCATTCCTGTTCTGGTGGATGCGCGGCCATCTGGCGCGCAGCTGGCTGGCGCTTCTCGGCACCGGCGCGCTGCTGGCTTTCGTCTTCATCCGGGCTGCGGGTTTTCATCATGTCGATCACCTGATCGATGTCCGGATCAGCGGCATCCGTATGAACTGGGTCTTCGAACTCGGCGGCATCGCCACGATCGGCGCGAATGCGGCGTTTCTGCTCGCCAGAACGGCGCGGGGAAACCCGCGCGACGGCTGATCGTCGCGCGCTAACGGTATCCGCTGGCCGCGGAAAACTCGCAGCCGACGGATTTGAAGACACACTCCTGCAACCGGGTCGGTCACGAACTGTCCTGCGCCAGCTCGTCATTGGCGAGCCAGTGCAGGTCCGCCAGGACCGCATCGACTTCGTGGATCGGACGCCTTCGGCGGCCGGGCGGCGGGCCGACGCGGATCGGCGAGCGGCGATTTTTGGAGGCGCTTGCCTTGTCGCGCCTTTGCTGCAGGCGGGCGAGGCGGCGGGCCTCGGCCTCGATGTCGCCGAGCACGCGTTGCATCGACAGGATGCGCCGGCAAAGCGGCCGCGCGTCGATCTCGTCTTCGGGCAGGAGATACCAGCCGTCCGGCACGGGCGTCGGTTCGGTCAAGCCGATGATCGTGATGCGCGGAAAGCTCTTCGGCTTTGGCGACCGGACATCGACGGAAAACCGCTTCACCGGATCGGTGAGCGGGAAGGGCGGAACCGGCGCATCGGCATCGCCATTGGCGGCCTTTCGCGCCGGCCTGCGGCCCGGTTCGCCGCCGCTCAAGCCATACATGAACACGCCGACCGGCGGCGGAATGTCGGCGATCTGGTGCGCGGCGATGACGATCAGCCGGCGCATGGCGGATTCGGCCGTGCGCAAGATTCTTCTAACAGCGTTGAGGCGATGCCTCGGCAGGGTCCTCGGCGTCTCGCCGTCGATCATTCCCGCCATGGCCGCGAGCATGGCGACGATGCGCAGCAGGATCGCGCGGTTGCGGTCGATGACACCGGCCCAGCTCCAGCCTGTTTCTTCCACCCTTGCGCTCCTTCCGCCGGTTCGCGGGCCCCTGAATGGGTTCGGGACAGGGTAGGGGCTGATTTGGCGCGGTGGATGGATTTCGGTCGGCGCGATCATGGCGCGGGCGCGCAAGTCCATTACAGAAAAGGCTTTATTCGCATGACCGTCGCGCAAGGCGTGGCGAAGATGTCCATCGGTCAGGCAGACATATTGCTGTGACTCGTGTTCAATTCATGGTTGTATTGGGCCTCCTCCTCTGCTTGCTTTCAGTGCTGAGGCGTATAGATGTTCCTTCGAAAAAGGCCACTCCTTCTGCCGGCAAACAGCGATCTCCGTGCTGATTTGACCGGCGATCTCGACGACGCTTTCGCTGACATGGTGGAGGCTTGTTTTGCCCCTCCGGTTTTTGAGCGGAGCGAACTGGTCTACGAGAGCAATCGCTACCGCTCGCCGGGAGCATTGTTGCGGGCCGGGCTGATCACGCGGGGGCAATGGCTACTTTTGGTTGCCTGTGGCCTCGATGGTGAGCTCCTCAATGGAGGGCTCGCCCAGTTCATCATCAACTGTCCGGACTGGATTGACGACGTGCCGCCGGCCCTGGAAGAACTGCGGGTACATGCTTTTCGCGATAGCTATGTAGAAACACTGGCTCACCTGGAGACAGTGATCGACGGCTTTAACCCGTCGGGCGGCACTTCATTACTCTCCATGTTCCGGGACATGCGACGACTTGAGGCAGAGTTAATCAGGAACACGAAAGATTGCCTGATCGACCGGAACTTCACCATGCGACTGGACGGGGCAAGCAGATCGCTCGTCTGGCACGACGAGCAATGGACCCGGCAACTCAAGAGGCGGATGATCGACTGGGTCGCCGACCATCCGGAAGAGTTCCGGCAGCCGAGCTGATCCGGAGCGGCAGACGGCGGGGTTTCTTTGCTTGTCGCTTCGCGGCGCCCCCCACCCTTCATCCAACGGCCCTCCGCTTTCGCTTCAGGCGTTAGATGAAGGGTGGGGGCGCGAACGAAACTCCTCTGGCGCCGGGTGCTCAGTCTTTCTTGCCGTGGCCGAAGCCGGAGCGGCCCTTGAGGAACTTTTCCATGTCCTTCTTCTCGAGCGCCCTGTCGCGCGAGATGAGCCACGCCCCGGCGCACATGCCGATCAGCGCGGCCGCGCCGACGCCGATGGCGAGCGTCGCCTCGGTGTTCTTGCGGCGGCGGTCGAACAGGCCGAGCGAGGGCAGGCTCGACCGGGACGGCAGGTAGTCGGCGAACGTGTCGCGGTCCGGCAGATGGTCGCGGTATTTGCTCGGCAGGTGCCAGTTCATGGGAAGCCTCCTTGGTTCGTGGGTCTCGAACGGAGAATGTTCGGGGAGGCGGTGGGGTTCCAGATTTGCTGCTGCCAGACTAACTGTTTTGTTGTGCTATTTTCCGAACTTGCAGGCCCCGGAGACCATGCACTCTACTAACGCGTCTTTGAGATGCGGCGAATACTGACCATCAATGGCGCCGCGATAGAGGCCTATGCTCAGAAGATATGTTTGCCACTCACGGACTAGATTCGGCTCGCCTTTGGTTAGTTCGTTTTTCAGAGCGATAAAATGGCCGGCAAACTCGGGCTGTGGCTGAGGCGGAATTTCGGGCTTGTGAAGGCTATTCCAAATTTCCATTGAGTATTGGTGAACCGGCGCGATGCTCTTATCTGACAGCAGCCTGTTAACTGCTTGTAATGTATTTGGTCCCCACACTCCGTCAATCGAACCTGTGTAATAGCCTTTCTTTGCTGCAATCGATTGCAGTTCGGCAAGGCCGACCCTGTCTACGCTCCTCAGCGATGATCCGCGATGTACTTCATCGAAATAGACGGTCTGCGCGGGAACATCCGGCGAGTTTTTGGCATCTTTGTACCGAGAAAGCCAGCTTCGATAGATGCCAAATTTGTAGAAGCTGTGATCGCCTTTGGCGAGTGTCTGCCCGAAAAACTCGTAGGCCTTCCTGTGGTCGGCATAAGCTATGAGAAAACCGTCATCCCGATCTGACCACTTGGCGTGTATCAGTATATCGATCCATCTGCCGGTAGTTTCATGAAGAGCGACAAGAGGCTTCATTCCTTTGTTGGTTCCATCTCCCGGCGTCTGATTGTCGATCACGTATCCGAGCTCGTTCCACTTAAACATGAACAGCACGTTGTTCTTCTTCTGATGGAACTGTCCCAAGTCTGTTATCGTCGGTGATATGCTGGGAGTGCCATCGGGAATGTATACCGACCATGAGAACCAAAACTCGTCACCGGACTCCTGCAGGTCGGCGATTTGGCTTAGTTCATGGCGCTCGCGATCATTCGCGCAGTCATCCCAACTTTCATCGCTGCCACAGTCGCCCGGTCTGACTTCAAAGCGAACGGACTGATTGCCGAACCTAACCGGATGACCGTCCTGCTTTGAGACAATCCGGTAGCCATAGTCCTTGTATCCGTACTTCATTGACTTCAACCAAGGGCTGTTACCCCAGCCGGATGCGATATCGGAATTAAGGGTGACTTCAGATGCCGCAAAACTAAACGTTGCGGTCATCGAGAGTAACATCCACGCGATTAGAAATCTGTACATCTAGCTTCAACTTATTGAAACTGGCCGACAAGAAGCATGATAATAGTGATCGCGTTGCCGGCAGGATGTCAATAAATATCTAATCTTGGACTTGGGCGCGATGGCTGCCGCTTTATTAGGTGTTGACGCATTGCAGTGTGGGAGAAAAATTTAAACGACCAAGCCAAGCGTGCGTCACGGCGAGTTCTTGGGGGATGACGGAGATAGACGTCATTCGCGTAATAATGGCGATGAAAACGCCCCAGGATGTCATCTCCTTAGAGAGTGCGATTCGCTTCACAACGACCGGCTTGCCGGCCCTGTAAAGATTCCCCAAACAATCAACGCCCAAATTGTCCATTTCTTCCGAAGCTATGGGGCGAACATTGTCTGGCCAGAATGCCGGATCGCTCTTCCAAAGAGGCACCTTGCGCAGCTGTTCTTCTTGTCCATCATCCATATGCGTTCTCCGATAGCAAAACGGCCCGATCTCTCGACCGGGCCGTAACCGCTAAGTTGGGGGTTCGAGTCCCTCCGGGCCTCAACTACACCCGCTAGTGCTCCCGCATGTGTCGCACTTCAGGCACGTCCCGTTCCTCACCATGGTGAAGTTCGAGCATTCCGGGCACATGTCGCCGGTGTAGCCCTGCATCATTGCCTTCATGCGGCGGTCGGCTTCGAGTTTCTTCTGGTCGACGCCGGCCTCCTTTTCGGCGAGCGGCGCGAGGCCGGTGGCATCGGCCCTGGCCTGGTCGGCCTGGGCGTCGGCTTCGGTCTCGGCCTGGAAGTCGGCCTGGCGGTCGGCATAGTCGCGCTTGAAGGCGGAGGCTTCCTCGAAGAGTTCGCCGACGGGCTTGGCGGCCGTTGCCAGCGAGGTCTTGCCGGAGGCCGAGGCGATCGCCGTCACATTGGCGTTCGAGGCCTTGGGCGCGGTGGCGCGGGCCGGGGCGCCGGCGGCGGAACCGGCCGGCACGTCCGACTTGCCGGAGACGACCGAGAGCTTGTGACCACGGGTCCAGCCGGTCGAGACGGGCTGCGTCTTGCCTTCCGAGATGCCGCGCCCGAGCGCCGTCGAGGAGAATTCCGACTGGTCGACATGGGCGAGGTCGTGGCGGCCTAGATAGGAGACCGCCAGCTCGCGGAAGACGTAGTCGAGGATCGACGTCGCCGACTTGATGGCGTCGTTGCCCTGGACCATGCCCGCCGGCTCGAACTTGGTGAAGACGAAGGCGTCGACATATTCCTCAAGCGGCACGCCATACTGCAGCCCGAGGGATACAGATATTGCAAAATTGTTGATCAGCGCGCGGAGCGTCGAGCCTTCCTTGTTCATGTCGAGGAAGATCTCGCCGAGACGGCCGTCGTCATATTCGCCGGTACGCAGGAAGACGGTGTGGCCGCCGATCTTGGCCTTCTGGGTGTAGCCCTTGCGGCGTGTCGGCAGTTTTTCCTGTTCGCGCGACACCTTCTCGATGATCCGCTCGACGATGCGCTCGGTCACCTCGACCGCGCGGGCGGCGGCCGGGGCCTCGATGATCGCCTCGATGGCGTCGTCCTCGTCGTCCGAATCCTCGATCAGCGAGGCGTTGAGCGGCTGCGAGAGCTTGGAACCGTCGCGGTAGAGGGCGTTGGCTTTCAGCGCCAGCTTCCAGGACAGCATGTAGGCCTGCTTGCAGTCGTCGACGGTGGCGTCGTTGGGCATGTTGATCGTCTTGGAGATCGCGCCCGAGATGAAGGGCTGGGCGGCGGCCATCATGCGGATGTGGCTGTCGACCGAGAGATAGCGCTTGCCGATCTTGCCGCAGGGATTGGCGCAATCGAACACCGCGTAATGCTCTTCCTTCAGGAAGGGGGCGCCTTCCAGCGTCATCGCGCCGCAAATGTGGATGTTGGCGGCCTCGATGTCGGCCTTGGAGAAGCCGAGATGGGTCAAGAGGTCGAAGGCCGGGTCGGAGAGCTTCTCCTCGGGCACTTCGAAGCGGGCCATCTGCTCGTCGCCGACCGTCCAGCGGTTGAAGACGAACTTGATGTCGAAGGCGGATTTCAGCGCCTTGTTGATCGTGTCGATGGTTTCCTCGGCGAAGCCCTTGGCGCGCAGAGAACCGGGGTTGATGGCCGGGGCCTGGTCGAGCGTGCCGTGGCCGACGGCATAAGCCTCGATCTCGGCGATCTCGTGCTCGGAATAGCCGAGCGTGCGCAGCGCTTCCGGCACGGCGCGGTTGATGATCTTGAAGTAGCCGCCGCCGGCGAGCTTCTTGAACTTCACAAGCGCGAAGTCGGGCTCGATGCCGGTGGTGTCGCAGTCCATGACGAGGCCGATCGTGCCGGTCGGCGCGATGACGGTGGCCTGGGCGTTGCGGTAGCCGTTCTTCTCGCCGAGTTCGATCGCCTTGTCCCAGGCGGCCTTGGCATGCGCGATCATCTCGGCATCCGGGCAGTCCTCGGCCTTGAGCGGCACGGGATTGACGGCGAGGCCCTCATAGCCCTGCGCCTCGCCATAGGCTGCGCGGCGATGGTTGTTCATGACGCGCAGCATGTTCTTGGCGTTCGGCTTGTAGCCGGGGAAGGGGCCGAGTTCGCCGGCCATCTCGGCCGAGGTCGCATAGGCGACGCCGGTCATGACGGCGGTGAGCGCGCCGCAGATGGCGCGGCCCTCGTCCGAGTCATAGGAGATGCCGGAGGTCATCAGCAGGCCGCCGATATTGGCGTAGCCGAGGCCGAGCGTGCGGTATTTGTAGGAGAGTTCCGCGATGCGCTTCGACGGGAACTGCGCCATCATGACGGAGATCTCGAGGACGACGGTCCACAGGCGCACGGTGTGCTCGTAGCGGTCTATGTCGAACTTGCCGGTCGCCACGTCGCGGTACTGCAGCAGGTTGATCGAGGCCAGGTTGCAGGCGGTGTCGTCGAGGAACATGTATTCCGAGCACGGGTTGGACGCCCGGATCCGGCCCTCGGCGGGGCAGGTGTGCCAGTCGTTCATCGTCGTGTTGAAATGGATGCCCGGATCGGCGGAGGCCCATGCGGCGTAGCCGACGCGCTCCCACAGTTCCTTCGCCTTGACCGTCTTGGCGACCTTGCCGTCGCGGCGGTTCATCAGGTTCCACTCACCGTCGGACTCGACCGCGCGCAGGAACTCGTCCTTGACCGAGATGGAGTTGTTGGAGTTCTGGCCGGAGACGGTCAGATAGGCTTCCGAATCCCAGTCGGTGTCATAGGTCTTGAATTCGATGTCGGTGTAGCCCTGACGC
>Ga0209692_10000560_pt1 | contig 80375 bp, 66 predicted proteins | sample tdDd472_FD_187129 | JGI IMG/M metagenome (GOLD analysis project Ga0209692, IMG submission 187129) | Marine sediment microbial communities from the Atlantic coast under amendment with organic carbon and nitrate - tdDd47.2 (SPAdes)... | ecosystem: Environmental > Aquatic > Marine > Coastal >...
TATGGTCAGCCGCGGTCAGACCTCTACAAAGCGTTCTGAGAGCGAACTGAGTGAAATTGTTTCTGCGGTGACTTCGGCCATGGAGATGATCCATCAGATCGCCGCAGCCACAGAACAGATGAGCTCGGGGGCTGAGCAGATCTCAAAGAATATCGACGGGATCAGCAGTGTGGCCCATCAGTCCTCTTCCGGTGCAGAGCAGCTCTCTGTGGCCGCTGAGGAGCTGAACCGTCAGACAGAGAATCTCAGGGCCCTGGTCGGTCAGTTTAAACTGCGCGTGTGATCAACCCCTGTTTTCGTTTCATTTGAGTGTGTGGGGGCGTCGTAATACAGTTCCGTAAGTTTTGGCGTGAGAGGTGTGAAAAAGATAATGTGATGGCCGCTCATGAAAGCCCCTGCACCTTGAGTCAACTGGTTGTGTGTGTACTGTTGAAATTTGTAAATAATGTTCAATTGCGCTTTATATTAGCGTTTGAGGAGGTAATATGTCTTCAGAAAACCAATCCATTGAGAAAAGAAATTCTTCTGCAGTGGCCGATTCCGGGGCTGCTGATGAAGGTGTGATACAGGTTGTCAGCTTTCAGTTAAAGAATGAAGAATTTGCAGTACCTATTCTTAAAGTACAGGAGATCATTCGTTCTCCTGAAGTCACCCGCGTGCCCAAGACGCCGGATTTTGTCGAGGGTATCATCAATTTGCGTGGTCGCGTGGTGCCGTTGATCAGCCTGCGGAAGCGTTTTGGTCTTGAGCATATCGCCATTGATCACAATACGCGCGTGATTGTTGTTGAACTTCAGGGAAAGGTCGTCGGCTTCAGCGTAGACGGCGTTCGTGAGGTGATCCGGGTGCAGACTTCAGTGATTGAGCCGCCGCCTGCTTTGATCGGCGGCATTGAGAAAGAATTTCTCTCCGGTGTGGCCAAACTGGAAGAACGGCTGTTGATTTTGCTCGACCTGGACAAGGTGTTGAGCAACAACGAGGTGGAGCAGCTCCAGGAAGCGGCTTAGCCAAAGCCGGTTCTTCGATAATGCAATGCGCAGGCTCTGCGTAGATGAAAGGCGGGTTGCTGTAGGGGACGGCAGCCTGCCTTTTGCCGTTGACGGCGGAAGCGGATGTGGATGATGGCACCCCCCCCTCCCCGCATTCTGTAACGAGGGGGCTGGTATATTTCTTGCATTTCAATCATTTTTATTGAGTGACTGGATGAGAGGGGCGTATGGCAGAAAACCAATCATTGTTTGATGGTTTCGTTGAAAAGATCGTTTTGCATAACAAGCTGGCCGCTCCGGCGCAGGTGCTTGAGGCCAAAACGTCGGCACGCGGCCAGGGCGTGCACTCGTTTCTGGACCAGCTGGTTGCCCTGGAGCTGCTGCACCCCCGGCATGCTGAGCAGATCCGTGCGCGGTTTGAGACGTGGAAGCAGCGCAGTCAGCCCGATGAACCGGCAAGTTCTGCCTCGGCTGCTGTGGAAAAATCGACAGATGCCCCTGCCAGAACAGAAGCACCTGAGGTCGAGTCCAAACCGATTGCCGCTTCAAACGCCTCACCTGAACTATCGCTGAAATCGTTGATTGAACAGGCCCATCAAAGGGGCGCCTCTGATCTGCATCTGGCGCCCGGCATGGCGCCGATGATTCGACTTGATGGCTGTTTAAAATCACTTTCAGGCAAGGCAGTGACACGTCAGGCCGTAGAAGAGATGATCTTCTCCATGCTTGATGAGTCTGAGCAGCGGCGTTGTCGGCAACACCACGCACTGGACGGCAGCGCCATTCTTGCTGACCATCGCATTCGATACACCATTGCGCAGGGCTGTCACGGCTGGGATGGCGTCTTCCGGCTGATTCCGGCCCGGCCCACGCCTCTGGAAGCCCTTCACCTGCCCGCAGTGGTGGAGGGACTGACGGCGTATAGAGAGGGGCTTGTGCTGATTACCGGACCCAGTGGTTCGGGCAAGTCGACGACACTTTCTGCCTTGGTTGACCATATCAATTGCAGCCGGGATGAGCATATCATCACCCTGGAAGATCCCATCGAAACCGTGTTTGAGATGCATCGGTCGCAACTGAGTCAGCGGGCAGTGGGCCGGCACACCGAGAGTTTCAGCCGGGCGCTGCGGGCGGCATTACGACAGGACCCCGATGTCATTGTCGTGGGTGAACTGCGCGACAAGGAGACCACGGCGCTGGCCGTATCCGCGGCTGAAACCGGTCATCTGGTCTTTGCCACACTGCACACCACCAGTGCGCCGCAGACGCTCAATCGCCTCATGGACTTTTTTCCGCCGGACCAGCGTAACCAGGTGCGGGCCATGGTCAGTGAATCGCTGCGGGGCGTGCTCTGTCAGCGGCTTATCCCCCGTGCAGACGGCGAGGGACGTGTACTGGCCATGGAGATCATGCTCAACGCGCCGGCCATTGCCAATGTCATCCGGGAAGATCGTATCTATCAATTGCCCAACATGATTCAATTGAATCGAAATGCAGGCATGCAGCTCTTGGATGAACAGTTACAGGCGTTGGTCTCCGATGGGGTGATTACCGGACAAGAGGCCTATTTTGCGGCCAATAACCGACAGGCCTTCTCCGCATATGCGCCGGCTGTCACAGAGGAGGACTCCGTGCATGGCGCAGATTGATCGACTCTTCAGGCTTCTCTTGAAAGCCGATGGCTCCGACCTGCATCTCCTGGAGGGCCAGCCGCCCAGGATGCGCGTTCACGGGGGATTGGCGCCGGTTGCCGGCGAAGCTGTACTGGAAAAGAATATTCTTGGATCGATGCTTCAGGAGATCTGTGCGCCTGAAGACTGGAGTGTCTATCTCGAAAATCACGACCTTGACTTTGCCTATGAGATGCAGGGCGAGGCCCGTTTCAGAGCCAATTACTTCAAGCAGCAGCACGGCTTGGCCGCGGTGTTTCGTGTGATTCCCTTTCGCGTGCTCTCACTCAATGAACTGGGCGCACCGGATGTGATCAAGGCCTGGGCCAAGGAGCGCTCCGGCCTTTACCTTGTGACAGGGCCCACAGGTTCGGGAAAGTCTACCACACTGGCGGCTTTGATCAATGAGATTAACATGACGGAAAACCGTTATATTGTGACACTGGAAGAACCCATTGAATTTGTGCATGAACGGCAGCAGTCGTTTTTCTGTCAGCGGGAGATTGGACGGGATACTCCGGCCTTTGCTGACGGCTTGAAAGATGCCGGGCGCATGGATTGTGATGTGATTCTCGTCGGAGAGATGCGGGACTATGAGACCATTGGCCTGGCGTTGAGTGCAGCAACCATGGGCAAGCTGGTGCTGGGCACATTGCACACCAACTCGGCCATCAAGACCATCGACCGCATCATCGACGTTTTTCCCGCCGATGAGCAGTGGAAAGCCAGGAACATGCTGGCCGATACGCTGGGTGGCGTCTGCGCCCAGGTGCTGCTGCGTCGCAGCCACGGCGGGGGACGGGTGGCGGCCCATGAGATCATGGTGAGAACACAGGGCCTGGCCACCTCCATCCGCGATGGAAATATCTCTCAGCTACGCAACATGATACAGAGCGGCCGTGCACAGGGCATGCAGCTTCTGGATGATGCCATTGCGGCGCTGCTGGACGAGGGGATCATCGATCCGGAAGAGGCCTACCTGAAGGCGCAGGACAAGGCGCGTTTTGCCCTGGCCGCAGACGCAGCGCCGGAGGCAGGCGACCTCTAGGTTGCGGCTTCTATGGGGGCTTCATCCGCTGGTGGAGCGCATGCCCCATTGTTTTAAGATCGACTCATTTTTCATAACAGTTGCTTTAGGGGATTCCCAATGTTTAGATTGGCGGGAATCCCTTTTTCAATGGAGACCCCGATATGAAACGACTCACCCTTTCTCTCGTGCTTGTGGCGACGCTGGTGCAGGCGCAGCTTCCCTTTCACGATCTCCACTACCGTAATTTTGGACCCTGGCGCGCCGGGGCCTGGATTTCGGACATTGCCGTTCCAGAGACCGATGATGCCGCCCATCGTTACACTTTTTATGTGGCGGCCCGGCACGGTGGAGTCTGGAAGACAGAGAACAACGGCACCACTTTTCGCCCCATTTTTGACGATTACGGCTGCAACAGCATCGGCGCGGTGGAGGTGGCTCCCTCCAACCCGAATCTTATCTGGGTGGGCACCGGTGAAGCCTCCAATGCCCGATCGGCCCATGCGGGCAACGGCATCTGGAAGTCCACAGATGGCGGAGCAACCTTCAGCTGCATGGGGCTGGAGGATTCGCATCATATCGCCCGCATACTCATCCATCCCCATAATGAAAATATCGTCTACGCGGCGGTGATGGGCCATCTCTTTACCCCCAATGCCCAGCGCGGTGTCTTCCGCAGCCTCGACGGCGGGAAGAGCTGGAGGCGCGTGCTCTTCATCAACGATCAGATCGGTGTGATCGATCTGACCATGAATCGGGAGAATCCCCATATTCTCTATGCCGCGGCCTACGACAAGCGGCGTCTGCCCTGGCATTTTGAGGCTGGCGGGCCGGAGAGCGGCATCTATCGCAGCGAGGACGGTGGCGAGAGCTGGTCGCGCCTCTCAAATGGCCTGCCCGCGGGCAACATCGGCCGCATCGGTCTCGATGTACATCGTGCAGATCCGTCCATTGTCTACGCTGTGGTCGAGAATCTCAATGAACGCAGTCTGACGCCGGAGGAGGAGAAGAAACGGGCGGCCCAGACCTTTGATCCCATGAAAGATCCCTATTACGATTATCTTGTGGGCGGTGAGGTCTACCGCAGTACTGACGGGGGTGAGAGCTGGAGCAAGCGCAACGCCCCCGGTGATAATGTCAGCTCCAAGGCGGCCTACTCCTTCAATCAGATCGGTGTCGATCCGGTTGATCCCAATAATCTCTTCATCAATTCTGTGAACATGTACAGCAGCCACGACGGCGGGGCCACATGGCATGACCTCAGTTATCCGCCGGCGCATCGCTTTGTGAATATGTTTGGTGATGTGCGCTGTTTCTGGATCGATCCAAAAGACCCGCGCCATATGCTCGTCGGCTCAGACGGCGGGCTCTACGCCAGCTACGATGGAGGCCGCACAACAGACCACCACGCCAACCTGCCGCTTGGCGAGGTCTACCGTGTGGCTGTGGACAATGCCACCCCCTATCATATCTATGCCGGGCTGCAGGATCACGAGGTCTGGCGGGCACCGGTGAATGGCTGGTCGGGCCGTGTGGGGGTGGAGGACTGGTGTATCACCGGACTTTGGGATGGCATGTATACTGTCATTGACCACGAGACGGGCCGTTACGCCTATTTTACCAGTCAGTTCGGCATGCAGCACCGCCTGGACATGGAAACGGGGACACGGGTGAATATCTCGCCCCAGGCCGCGCCGGGTGAGGCCCCTGTGCGGCACTGCTGGGTGACGCCGATTGCACTCTCGCCCCATAATGCCGCCATTGTCTACACCGGGGGGCAGCGACTCTACCGTTCTTTGGATCGTGGGAATCGGTGGCAGCCCATCAGTCCTGATCTGACCCGTAATGACACAGAGAAGATCGCCGGGCGCGGCCATATGATGTACTGCACAATCACCACCATCAGTGAATCACCCATCACTCCCGGGGTGATCTGGGCGGGCACAGATGACGGACGTGTGCATGTCACGCGTGACCACGGTGCCACCTGGACCGAGTGCACCAAGGCGCTTTCAAGGGCCGGGGCACCCAAGACGCACTGGGTCGATCGTGTGGTCGCCTCATCGCATGTGGATGGCCGGGCCTATGTGGTGAAGAGTGGATACCGTCACGACGATTTCACGCCCTACCTCCTGGTCACCGAGGATGATGGCCAGCACTGGAGAATGATCACAGAGGCGCTGCCCGAGGCGCCGGTGAACGTGGTGGCTGAGAGTCGTCTGTGTGACGACCTGCTCTTTGCAGGCACAGACGACGGGGTCTATGCCTCTTTTGACGCCGGGGCCTCCTGGGCACCTTTCAAGGCCAATATGCCGCCTGCACCGGTGAAAGACCTGCTGATCCATCCCGCCACCGGCGATCTGGTGGTTGCCACCTACGGCCGCGGCGTCTGGATTGCCGATGTCTGGCCCCTGGCGCATTTGACCCGTGAGTTGCAGGCGCGTGAGATGGCCTTGCTGCCCGTGAAAGAGGCATGCCAGAAGAACTATTCCGACCAGTCGGGCTGGGGAAACTATGAGTTGATGGGTGACCGCCATGTCTTCACGACCAATGCATCCAGCGGGGTTCGTATCTATTACTGGGTGGGCCGTGAGAATTCCACGGATTTTACAATCACCATCAAGGATGGTGAAGATGAGGAACTGAAGTACTTTGACGCCCTTTCAGTGACGCCGGGACTGCACAGTGTCTTCTGGGAGACGGCACGCTATGCGCCGGGGCAATACCGTGCTGTATTAGAAGAGGGCGGTGTTCAGCGTACGACGGGGATTACCCTCATGGCGTCGCCGGTGTGGCCTGTGGGCAATCAGGCGAGATAGAGTTTGGAAAGCGGGGGACAACGTGGCATGCCGTCCTCCGCCATGGGGTCATTTGTGACTGCTCAATGGGTCGGCAGCTCTTCGTCTGTAAGAAGGGTGAGGCCGTTGTCTACGGGCAGGGTGATGGTCACAGTGGTGCCTGCATGAAGTTCGCTTTGAATGTCGATCCTGCCCTTGTGGGCCAAAATTATTTTCTGGACAATCGTGAGCCCCAGACCGGAGCCGCCCAGTCGGCCTGTAAAGAAGGGCTCATAGATGAGGGGTAGATATTCGCTTCGAATGCCCATGCCGGTGTCACGCATGATGAGAATAGCATCACCGTGATTGAGGTCGCTCTCAGTTTTAATATTGAGCGCCCCCCCTTGCGGCATGGCGGAAATGGCATTCTTTATCAGGTGGCGGATTGCTTGATCAATACGGCGTAAGTCCATCTTTACCGGTGAGAGATGGTTGGAGAAGTCGGTGGCTACTGAGATATTGTACTCCTGCAACTCATCTGTATATACATTGATCACAGACTGAATCACCTCATTGAGTCCGTCGAAGGCGAAGTGAAACTGCATGGGCTGTGTGAAGTCAAGCATCTCTTTCAGCATGCCTTCCATGCGTTTGACATCACTGATGGCCAAGTCCATACACTGTTTTTCTCTGGGTTGAAATACAATGCGGCTTGAGAGTGCAGAGAGACTCATTTTCAATGAGGTGAGCGGGTTTCTAATTTCGTGGACAACGGTGCTGGTGGCCTTGCCCATGGCGGCTAATTTCTGGTTTTGATGCTCTTTTTTCTTGAGTGTCATCATGTGCTGTGTATTCTCAGCCACACGTTTTTCCAGTATCTTTGAGTGTTCGCGCAGCTGGGCCTCAGCGTGCAGCCTCTGTTGCAGTTCGCTCTCCAGGTGGCAGTTCAGATCGCTGAGTTCACTGGTTCTCTGTTTGACGCGCTGTGTCAGCCAACGGTTCTGCCTCTCTATCTGCAGCGTTCGCATTCTGAAGAAAAGCAGCGCCAGCAGGATGCTGGTTGCAAGGAGTGAGAATTTGAAAACGGGGTGCTGATACCAGTGAGGCATAATTTCAATATTCAGATGCGACGCCTGGGGGCTCATGACGGCATCTCCGTTACTGCCTTTCACAGACAAACGATAGTGCCCGGGTTTAAGCGGTCCCAATGTGACTTCACTCTTATTTCCCAGGCATTCCCAATGTTTATTATTTGAACCGGATAATTTATAGTAATAGGTGTTGAGGTGAGGCGCGCTGAAGCTTAATGCACTGAAACATATCTTTAGCATTTGAGCGTGTGGCGGAAACAGGAGGTCCCTTTCATAGGGAACGGCCAGGGGGTGACGGCCACGCGTCTGATTGGCTGATTGGGGGGAATATGCTTTGCCATTGACCTGGATATCAGTAAAATAAATACGGGGCGCCCATTCTTCATCAAGAATCGACTCAGGGTTAAAAACAACGGCCCCTCCCATAGCGCCAAAACAGAGTGTACCGGTTGTTCTATCGTGACAGGCGGCGCCCAGATTGAAATCGCGTTGCCAGATTCCCATCTCTTTTCTATAGGTTCTAAAGGTTTCCTGGGCCGGGGAAAAACGGCTGAGTCCATTGTTGGTGGCCAGCCACAGCCTGCCTTGCCGATCCGGCAGAATGGCCTGTACCCAGTCCTGTGCGAGCCCCTGGTTGCTGTTAAAAAAACGCGTTTCTCCGGTTGTTCTATTTAATTTGATGAGCCCCGTGCCCCGTGTACCCAGCCAGACAGTGGTTTCCGATTCCCTGTAAATGGAGCGAATACATTCGGTATCTACGCCAGACGTACTGTCAGAAGCCTGGATTCGGGAAATGAGATTTTTTGAAAAATTGTAGTGAAAGAGACCGGACCATGTACCCAGAAAGAGACCGGCCTGATTGTCAAGGGCCATAGAAAAGATGTCAAGAGTCTTAAATTGGTGTGGAATATAACAGAATTCATTTTTTTCAGAGTGATAGCAGTATAGGCCATTGCGCGTGCCAACCCAGAGCTGTCCGTTAGAGTCAATTTTTAATACACGGGGCAATAACGGGGTCGATCCGTCCTTTTCAAGTGGCAGAGCAACATGCTTCCAGACCGGGCTGTTTGGCCGGTGAATTGTAATGTCCTGGCTGGTGCCCATCCAGATCTGGCCGGTTGAGTCTGTGACCAAAGAGAGGACTTTTCTGCCTCCAGGCCCCTGTGGCTGCCCGGGGTGATACGCATGGTTTTTCAGAGTGTTAAAGGATGATAAATGATCGACACCGTTCTCATGCCCCAGCCAAAGCCCGCCGCGGGCATCTCGGGTCACTGCGAGGATCTCGGCCCCTTTTAAGCGATTGGGCAATTGCGTATCTGTTGTCAGTGTAATAAATGGTTTGCTTTGATAAAGTGTCTGATAAAGCCCTCCCCAGGCTCCCAGCCAGAGCGTGTTAAACCGGTCTTCATAAAAACAGCGGACATAACGGTTTTGTGGATTGTGGAGACGGAGCGGGTCCAATGTAATGTGGAGTAATGATGTTGCACCCTCAGGTTTAAAGAGGAGTCCGTCATCTGTGCCGACCCAGAGATGGTTTTTACTGTCCTTGAAGAGAGACAGTACATGATGCGCGTCTGTGGCTTTCCCCCATCGCCTGAAATCACCATTTGAACGCTGCTTCCAGAGTCCTTTGGCCGTTCCCAGCCAAAGGTCCCCATTGCCATCCTGGGTAATGGTGTTGATCCATTCATCGACTTGCAGCCCAGGGAGCGTGATCTGTTGCCATTGATTTTGATGCCGGGCTTTATACATCAAGCCATTGTGCTTTGTCCCCAGCCAGAGGTTGCCGCCCCGGTCTTCAAAGAGAGATTGCGTGTAAATTCTTTTTTTGTGGTCATTTACGGGCAGGGAAACGGTGATGGCCACCTGCAGGGTTTCATCGTATCTGAAGAGTCCGTGCGAGAGTGAGGCCAGCCATAGGGTACCGTTTTGATCTTCAAGCATGGTGCCGATGGCCGTAAACTGATAGGCCACATCGTCGATGTGCATGGGTACGGCAGTGAAGGTTTCACGCTGTCTGTTAAAGCGGTATAGCCCCCCGCGTGTGCCCAGCCAGAAACGCCCCTGCCTGTCTTCAACAATGGCATGGACGGTTTGGTTGGTGGATCGCGGCCGACTGGGCAGATGAAAGATTTCGAAGCGATGCCCGTCAAAGCGGTTCAATCCATCCAGTGTGCCTAGCCATAGAAAACCATCTTCATCCTGATGCATGGCATAGATGGAGTTTTGACTCAGGCCGTCATCGGTTGAGTAGCGGTTGAAATGCAGGGGAATGCCCTGGGCAGCCGTTTGAGCGGTTCCAGCCAGGAGAAGGCATAGCAAAAGACAACGTTGTAAGGTGAGCGACAAGGGGTGTCGATCATTTTCTGCGAGTGTCAAAAGTCAATCCATTGATTATAAGCCGACAGTTGAATAGGGGGCTCGATGCGGTGTTTTTATTAAGGTGTCAGTGTCAATTGACGATCAAGCCTTTGAGTATTTTGCCGCACTCCCGGCTTTCGTCCATTTGGCGGAAGAGCGATTCCGTCTCCAGTCTTGCGTGCTGTCTGAAGCTGAGCAGGATATGACTGATTCTGACACTGTCCTCTTGCGGCAGGGGAGGGGCGGCGTCCATTCCGGCGAGTTGTTCCCTGAGATGGGCAAAGTCGTGTTCAAAATAGCCGTGTTCTTTGGAAAGTGTCAGCACGTCATCTACAACATCCAGGTCACTCAGGCCCATGAGTGCGGCCGGGAAAAGCACTTCCTCTTCTATGGCAAAGTGTTCTGCCATGTCTTCGCACAGGGCTTCGATCAGTTCAAGAACGGCGCCGGTGGCCGGTTGTGCCTGTAGTGTTTTTTCCAGCTTATCGACATGTTCCCAGATAATGACATGTTCTTTGGACAGCTGAAGAAAGTGTTGAGTGACTTTTTTTTGTCGGCGCATGAACACTCCTTTACGTCCTGGGACTGATAGGTGATAACCTTTTAATAATACGGACTTTTCGCCTCAATCGCAAGGGCTTTGTGAACGCAAAAGGCCTCCTGATTCAGGAGGCCTTTTGCGTTGCTTTGTTATTAAGCGATTACTGTTTTTGGCTTTCCCGTTTGGACTTGGCGGCCATGGCGTAGAGAAACCAGCCCACGGCAGAGAAAACCAGGGCGGAGACCACCTGCCCCATCCAGGGCTGCGGGTAGCTGATTCCAAAGAATTTGGGAGAGCGTGTCATGATCACAGCGATGATGGCAATCACCACACCCATCAATCCCTCTCCGGCGATAAAGCCTGATCCCAGGAGAATGCCCTGATCGCGGGATTTTTCCACTTGATCTTTGTCTGCCCCGTAGCGCTTATCCACCATGTGGCGCAACAGACCGCCTATAAATACAGGGGTCATTGAAGAGAGCGGAAGGTAGACGCCGACAGCGAAGGCCAGCGGTGGAATCTTGAAAAACATGACCACCAGGCTGATGGCCGCGCCAATACCCACCAGACCCCAGCGCAGGTTGCCGTCCAGGACACCGTCCAATACCGTTTTCATCAATGTGGCTTGCGGGGCCGGCAGTTCTTCGGTCCCAAAACCGTAGGCTTTCCCTAAATAGTAAACGGCCAGGGCCACAAAGAAAGCGGACCCCAGGGCGCCCAGCAACTCGGAGATCTGCTGTTTGCGGGGCGTGGCGCCGACCAAGAATCCTGTTTTAAGGTCCTGGGAGATGTCGCCGGCAATGGAGGCGGCGATACAGACGATTGTGCCGATAGTCAGCGCGGTGATTTTACCGGTGAGGTCGGTCCAGCCGATGAGTTTGAAGATCACACCGGTCCCGAGTATGGTCACAATGGCCATGCCCGATGTCGGATTCGAGGAAACGCCGATCATGCCGACAATACGGCTTGAAACGGTGACAAAGGCAAAGGCAAAGAGGGCAATGGCCAGGGCGGAGATGAAACGCATCAAGACATGGGTCTGATTGCCGATGATACCTGGAATCAGTGTGACGGCGGCCACTACCACGGTCACGCCCAGAAGCACCCATTTGATGGAGAGGTCCTGCTCGGTGCGCAGTTTGCCGGCATTCATGTCTGCTGCGCTTGAACGCAGCTCTTTAACGCCAATTTTCAATGAGCTGATCATGGTGGGAATGGACTTGATGACGGTAATAATACCGGCCATGGCCACGGCGCCTGCACCGATGATTCGGATGTAACTGTCCCAGATCTGTTTGGCCGAGAGCTGGCCGATGGTCAGGATATCATGGGAGAGTCCCTTGGAGCGGAGGTATTCCAGAGAGGTCTCTGCAATGGCTGAGTCTCCGAATTTCCAGGCGATGAAGGGAATCATGACCACCCAGGAGAGCAGGCCGCCGCCCACCATGATGGCGCCGATGCGCCGGCCCAGAATATAGCCGACACCCAGCAGAGCGGGCATGGTTTCAAGGCCGACCTGTGCCTTGGGGAGCACCGGGAGGTTGACGGTTATTTTATCGGGCCACAGTGAGATGAGGCTCATGAATCCTTTGTACAGGGCGCCGATGCCCAGTCCCTGAAAGACGCCGCTGGCTGAAGAGCCGCCGCCGCCCGTGGCCACCAGCAATACCTCGGCGCTGGCTGTGCCCTCCGGGTAGGGCAGGGTCTGATGCTCCCTGACAATCAGGAAACTGCGCAGTGGAATCATAAAGAGAACGCCCAGGGTACCGCCGCACATCGCCAGCAATGTGATCTGCCAGAGCGGGGCGTCATACCCCCAGATGAAAAGCGCCGGAATGGTAAAAATGATACCCGAGGCCAGCGACGACGAGGCCGATCCGGTGGTCTGAGAAATATTGCATTCCAGAATGGTCGGTTTGCCGAAGACCGGGGTCAGCATGCGCAGCACGGCCACTGAAACCACGGCCAGCGGAATGGCCGTGCTGATAGTCAGGCCGACACGCAGGCCGAGATAGGCATTGGCGCTGCCGAAAACCGCCCCCAGAAACACGCCCAGGAGGACGGTTTTGAGATTGAAATCTTTCATAGCGACGTCGGCGGGGACGAAGGGTTTATGGCCTTCCATAGGCGATAGCCTCCCTTTCCGATGGGATTGTGTGATTGTCATGATGATTTGTCCTCTGGCGGCGAGGCCGTTGGCAGAGGACAGGATTTAAGAAACGGATTTTTGACATTTAAATCAAGGTAAAAAGTGTCGGGTCGTCCCTTGCGGGGAATTAAAAGCCCGGCATTCGGCCGGGTGCTCTGGCATCGTTTTGATTAATTTTCATCCTGATTCTTCTGTATGCCCAGGCGCAGCATCTTGTTGAACAGTGTCTTTCGGCTGATGCAGAGCCGTTCTGATGCCTGTGTTTTGTTGCCATGGCATTCGCTCAGGGCTTTGAGGATGAGCTCACGTTCGACATCGTCTGTAATCTGCCGCACCCGTGACTCTAAGCCCCGTTCCGGACTTTCAAGGTGTGCGTCATCAATGGCATAGCCTTGAATGCGTAAAGGCAGGTGATGTGTGCGCAGCAATTCATCCTGGCAGACAATGAGTGCACTTTGTATGGCATTTTCCAACTCCCGGACATTGCCTGGCCAGCTGTAGCTCTTCAACCGTGTGATGGCAGATTCAGAGATTCGCTTGGCCGGAGACCCCAGCGAGGCGGTGTATTTCTGCATGAAGTGGTCTGCCAAAAGCGGCAGATCTGCCGGCCGCTGCTTCAATGGTGGGATGGGAATGAAGAAGACGTTGAGTCTGAAATAGAGGTCTCTTCGAAATGCGCCGGCGTTGACCTCGGTCTCCAGGTCTCGGTTGGTGGCGGCCACAATGCGGATGTTGACAGGGATCTCGTGGTTGCCGCCCACACGGACAATGGTCCGGTTTTCTATGGCGCGCAGCAGCTTGACCTGTGTATCCAGCGGGAGTTCGCCAATTTCATCCAGGAAAAGCGTGCCGCCCTGGGCCCTTTCAAAGGCGCCGATGCGTTGCTCGCGGGCATCGGTGAAGGCGCCTTTCTCATGGCCAAAAAATTCACTCTCAACCAGATTCTGGGGAATGGCGCCGCAGTTCACAGGGACAAAGGGGCCGTCTTTTCGTGAAGAGGCGTGATGAATGGCCTTGACAATCAGCTCCTTGCCTGTGCCTGATTCACCCTGCACCAGCACGGTGGCGTCTGTGCAGGCGACGCGGGTCATCCGGTCAAACACGCGGCGCATGGCTTCGGACTGTCCAATGATGTTGTCAAATCGGTAACGCGCTTCAATCTCGCCGCGCAGCTGACTGACTTCGCGCTGCAGGGCCATGTGTTCCTCGGCCCGCTTCAGTGTGATCAGCAGGGCGTCGTTGTCAAAAGGCTTGGTGATATAATCATGAGCGCCGCGCTGCATGGCCTCCACGGCGGAGTTGATGGTGCCGTAGGCCGTGATGATAATGACCAGAGACTCCGGATAGAGCGAGAGAATCTGGGCCATGGCCTCCAGGCCGGAGATGCCGGGCAGATTGAGGTCCATGAGTACAATATCCGGCCTGTGCTTGCGGGCCTGCGTCACGCCTTCTTCACCTGTGGAGGCTGTTTTCAGTGAATAACCTTCTTCTCTGAGAATCCGGGAGAGAATTTTAACAATGCGGGCCTCGTCATCGACAAGCAGCAGACGCGTACTCATGAGACAATCCTTTCGTCGGCGGGCAGGATAAGTGTTAGTGTGGTGCCGACATCGTCCTGGGCGTAGCGGCTCTTCACCTCTATATCGCCGCCGTGCTGCTGAATGATGCCGTAGGAGATGGAGAGCCCCAGTCCTGTCCCGTCGTTCTTTGTGGTGTAAAAGGGATCGAAAATGTGTTCCAGTTCTTTCTCGGGGATGCCCGTGCCCGTATCGCAAAAGGTCAGCCGGATTCGGCCCGGGCGGTCGGGCAACGGCATTGCGTCCATGCGAATGGTGAGTGTCCCACCGTTGGGCATGGCCTGTACTGCATTGAGTATGATGTTCATGAAGACCTGACGCAATTGTTGTGGGTCGGCCAGAATAAGGGACTCATTTTCTGGCCTGATGAAGTCAAAGGTGACCTGGTTGCGACGGGCTGTGGCAATGGTCAGGTTCAATGTTTTTTCCATCAGATCCACCAGATTGAACCGTTCTTTCTGCGGCTTCACCGGCTTTGAGAAGGAGAGCAGACCGCGGATGATGTCATCGATGCGATCCACTTCAATGATCAGCTCATCCATCATTTCCCGTCGCTCTTCATCGCTGTCTTTCTTCTTGAGATATTGAATGGTGCTTCTGATGCTGGTCAGCGGATTCCGGATTTCGTGGGCGGCCCCTGCGGCAATCTGACCGATGGTGGCCAGACGGTCAGAGCGGAACATTTTCTTCAATCGCTGCTTTTGCTCTTTGTAAAGCAGGGCGTTTTCAAAAGCCAGCGCCGACTGGCTGAGCAGGGTCACCAGCAGGTCTATTTCATTTTTGGAAAATAGGCCGCGGGACTTGGCGCCCAGCAGTACAAGACCGTTGACGCGGTTCATGACAATGAGCGGCACAATGATCTGAATGCCGTGATATGCAAGCATCTCCTGCTCCCGTGTCGACAGAAAGTGCATCACGCCGGGATTGCCCTCAACCACAAGCGGCATCTCATTGACGGCGAGCCATTGAATGAGACGGTCGTCAGAGAGAAATGACAGCGGCGGCGTTTCAGGGGAAGGGGCGAGGGGGTGTTTCTGATTGGCGGCCTCAAAACGGTGGGCTTCGGGTTCGTGAAGCAGGATGTGGATTTTTGTGATATCTGCAATCTCTCTGAGCTTGCCTTCCAGGTTTTCCAGCAGCTGATCGAAATCGACAATCAGAGTCAAACTGCGTGAGAATTCCATCAGCGCCTGCCGGTAGCTGTCTTCTTCCCGGTGGAAGAGCTTACGGATGAGAGACATGTAACCTCCAGATAGCAGTGTGTCGGTTTTGACGTTTACGGTGATGGGTGTGTACGGTTCCATCCAAAATCACTTGAAAAAATCGTTCAGTGATAACATAGGAAATGCGCGTCCAAGACGCAAGGTATTCCTGTTGGACAAAAATCGCCGCACAGTGGTAAAAGATGACCCGCTCAATACTTGATTGTTATCGGTTTCTATGCTCTCTCCAATGAAAAGTTAAAGTGAAAATATGAAGTTAGGGGTTTTTTGTGTCATTTTGATCACAGCGTGCCAGGTGGCATATGCTTTGCTTGTTGCTGTCCAATTCATCCGTTTGGCTCCTCTATGGAAGATGATTTGTCCTTGAGCTTCCGGAACTGATTTGTTACATTTAAAGTTTACAACAAATGGTTTTCAGCGTGGCTGAACACCTGACCTGTGATTGTGGAGAGTTTTTGAAATATGCAGAAGTATTATCGTCTCTTTCTTGTTGTGCTTGCGCTGTTCATTCCTGCGCTAAAAAGTCATGCACAGTGGCCGCAGTATACGTCCAATCCGTTTTCTTTCCGTATTGCTGATGACATTGGCGATCTCAAGGCGTCGCTGATCGTCCATGATTTAGACAATGACGGATTGCTTGATTATACATTCCGTACTCCTTCTACGCTCTATGTCTATAACCATGACGGTTCTTTTATGTGGAACCGTGTGATAGAGCGCCCAGGGAACAACACCGGTTCAAAGCACGGTATTGCTGATATTGATGGTGACGGTGTGGCTGAAATTGTGGCCCTGGACACCATGGATCAGATTATTATTTATGATGGCAGAAACGGCAATATTGAACGGACCATTCCCCTGACTCTGGATAATGAATACCAATTTGCCAGCCATATCGCCATTGCCAATTTCAGAGGCGAGGGGGATAGGGACGCCTTGATTCAAACCGCTGATGTGACCATTGAGCGTACCGGCCTGAATTACTATGTCAACCGTTCGCTCCTTGCCGTGAATCTGGAAAACGGCCAGGAAGTATGGAGTCAGCATGTGGTTCAGGACAGGGATCTGGACAGCCCTGAGGTGGCGCCATACGGTATCTTTGAAGGGTACTGGGGGCAGGCGCACGGCCCTTTCTTCTGTACAGACATCGACAAAGACGGTCTGGATGAAGTGGTAGGCGGTAATCTGGTGGAGAGTGACGGCACTGTCATCGATCTTGGGTATGATCGCCGATGGATCGATTATTACTGGACACCCTGGGAACAGTGGAAACATGAAGAGTTTATCGATCATCTCGATGCCATCACCGTGGGTGATCTGAGGCCGGATGTGCCGGGACTGGAGTGGGTGGTCTGCGAAGAGGACCATCGCGGTGATGACCCCACCTGGTTTACCACCATGCTCAGTTACAATACAGAGACCCCTGAAAGCAGCCTGTTGTGGCAGCGGGTGGCCAATATTGACACGGTGGGGTTCAGCCTTGAGGCACAGAATTTGGCCAGTGGTAATTTTGCGTTGAATTACAGAAACAGTGAAGTGTATAATAGAAGCCGTTTTGGTGATGCCACCTACACGCAGCACCCGTGGGTCTATGATCAGCACGGGGCCATGATTGCACACTATACAACACTTGAGACACTGCCTGAGAGTTTTCATCGCTACAAACCCGGTCTGAATAAGAACGGTATTGAGATGATCTGGACAGTGGATTGGGCCGGGAGCAAGATTGAGTACATCGCTGGCAAGGCCCGCCATGTCCATGATAATGTCGGGGTTTTCAATGCGACCACAGGCGAAGCCCTGTGGACCACCGGTGAAGGGGCGGAATTCGATCCGGTCAAGGCCACCATTATCTACGTGGCCGATGTGGCAGGCGACAACCGGGAAGAAGTGGTGATCTGTGATTCCACCAATACAGGCTGTTACATCCGGGTTTACTGGAATGAGGAGGAGAACACCCATCAGCCCAAGCCGAGAAAGTGGGATGATCCTATTTACAGCCATTTGAAGCAGAACTACAACCATTACTCCCCGGGCAGTTACACCACACCCGACTATCCTGAAATTACCAATATACAGATTACCAATGTGACCTCCAATGGATTCACCGTCAACTGGACAACGGATATTGCCGCCACCAGTCAGCTGGAGTGGGGGGTGAGCAGCACATTGGGGCAGACCACCCCCATGACTGAAACCCATGTGACAACGCATGCGGTATCGCTGACGGGGCTCAATCCAGATACCCCGTATTTTTATCGTATCAAATCGCTCTCGCCGTATCTCATCTTGGGGCAGAGCCATGTCAGGTCGGCCAGTACCGATTTTGCAAAGAAGTTAAAGATTGTCTCTTCTACATTCTCAGCCTATGCCAATGTGGTCAGTCCCGCTGTCACCGTGGAGTTGCAGAATATCGATGGCGAGACCCGTCCGGCCGTCGAGGATTTGACGATTCAGCTCTCCTCTTCATCGGCGGGCGGCCTCTTTTCCCTGCATCCTTACACCTGGTCGGCTATTGAGCAGGTGACAATTCCGGCAGGGGAATCTCAGGCGGTTTTCTACTATAAGGATACGCAAAGTGGCGCCCCAACACTGACACCGGCTGAGTCACCGGCCATGGGCTGGAGTCACGAGGGGCGCGCAGTGACGATTCTGGCCAACGGCAGCATCCATCAGAGTCATAGGGTTTACGGTACGGTGGCCACGACCGGCGGCCAGACCCCCGCAGACGGGCAGTTGACCTTTCAGGCGGCGTTGAATGGCGTACCCTCTGAAACGCTGACACAGAACAGCACCGCCTGTGGGTATCTCGGTGGGACCTGGTGGGTGGATTGCGCCAATTTCCCTTCGGGCTGGCAGAGTGCCCGCACGCTGACTGTCCATTTTACTGACAGTGGCTCGGGAGAGGTTGGCACAGTGATACTGACGCTGGATACCCAGACCACGCAGAACAGCGGTGAGACAGTACTGGGTCTTGAGGCGCCGGTGTTTACGCGGATCGAAGTGGTCAATACCAATCAGATCAGGCTCTCCTGGAGTGAGATTGACGGTGTGACCGGCTATTCTGTCTATCGAGGCAGCACGGCCAATTTTGTTCCGGACAGGGCAAGCGGCAGCAATCGCATCGCGGCCAATATCTCAGATCAGAGTGGCTCCACAGCCGGTGTGCAGTGGACGGACAGCAGCGCCCCGGTGGGCAATGTGACCACGCATGGCTTCTATCGCATCACTGCGGTGAACAGCAATGGCGAGGGTAACTATTCAGAAGTGATCGGAGAGATCGACTATCCGCTGGCGTCCACAGTCACCACTGATTTTAATTATATTGGACTGCCGCTCTGGCCACTGGGCAGCACCCCGGCACAGGCCTCTGACCTGATGGCCATGATTCCCGGCTGCAACGGTGTTTCTGTCTGGAATGGCGGCACGCAGACCTTTGATCTCTATGTCTCGCTGGCGGTGAATGACTTTGCCGTGGAAGAGGGCGGTGGCTATCTGGTGAATACACCGCAGACCGGTGTCTTTACATTGACCGGCGCTGTGGTCGCGCCCAGCTACGCACTGGCCCCCACAGCTGGAACCGATTTTAATACCGTCGTCGTGCCGCTGGACAGACCCGAACTGACGCGTGCCTCACAGCTCATGGCTGCCATTGACGGCTGCAACAGTGTGGCTTGCTGGGTCACGGCGGGACAGGGTTTTGATCAATACGTTCCACAGATTCCTGCCACCGATTTTGATATTTTAGCAGGCTATCCCTATCTGGTGAATGTAACGCGGAGTTCAAACTGGCCGGGTGGGAGTGGCAAGGCGATGCCCTCTGCCGTTTCTACAGGTGGGGTGTCGCAGGCCCCGCATCTGGTCTGGGGGGAGATCAATGGCCAAGAGCGGCCTCGAGATTTTGAAGTCTGGCTGGAACACGCCCCAGAGCAGCGCCTCACAGCCGCGTCTCCCGGCAGTTTTCTGGGCGGAGGGCAGTGGCGTGTGCAATGCCGCAATTTTGATGATGGCTGGCGTGTGGGGGATCGGCTCATGATGCGCCTGGTGCTCGCAGAGGGACGCCGTACCGTTGTGACTTCATTGACTCTGACCGATGCACCTGCTGATCAGTTTCAAGAGATGAGTACTGTTGGCGGTGAGGCCCTGCCCGACCGGTTTAAATTGGGCCGGAATTATCCCAATCCCTTCAATGGTGAAACCCTTTTTCATGTGAACATGCCAGAGGACGCACAACTGGACTTGCGTATTATTGATGTGCGGGGCCGCCTTGTGAAGACACTGCAGAACAGCATGATGCTCGCCGGAAGATACGGGTACTCATGGGATGGAAGAGACGGTGATGGCGTTATAGTCAGCAGCGGTGTCTATGTGATTGTGGCCCGGAGCGGAACGCATCGGCGTATTCGCAAGGTGATGCTGCTGCAGTAGCGTCGCGGTTGCCTGTGTGATTTGATTTGACGCAAAGTAAGAGTTGGGATTGTCCAAAAATGGACAATCCCTTTTTTATTGCGATTGACGCCCTGCGACTGTATCTTATAGTTGACACTCCAATTAATTACATCAGGCAGTTATGAGAGGCCCGCTCATTACATTGTTGACGGATTTCGGCCGGAAAGACGGTTATGTGGCCGCCATGAAAGGCGTGATGCTGCAACGCTGTTCTGAGGCCCGCTTTCTAGACATCAGCCATGAGGTGGCGCCTCAATCGATAGCAGAGGCTGCTTTTATACTGGATACTACCTTTGACGCCTTTCCCAAAGAAACCCTGCATGTGGTGGTGATTGACCCGGGAGTGGGCAGCAGTCGTGCCATATTGGCTGTCGCCGTCGCCGGTCAGCAGGTGCTGGCGCCGGACAACGGCGTGCTTTCTCTCTTGCTGAGTCGTTATCCGCGGCACACAATACATCGGGTCAACAATGAGGCGCTGTACGCCAAGAGAGTGAGCGCCACTTTTCACGGCCGTGATATATTTGCCCCTGTGGCCGCATACCTGGCCAATGGCGGTCAACTTTCTTCTGTCGGTCCGCCGGTTGAAAGCTTCATCAAGCTGTCCATGCTGGCTGCCCGTGTTGAAAATGAATATCTCTACGGACAGATTATCTATGTCGATGGCTTTGGCAATGCCGTGTCCAATATTGCTGGAAGTGCGCTGCCCGATGATCCCTTCTGTGTGGAAATTGCTGATGTCTGTACAGTGCCTTTTTGTACCACGTACAGTGAGATGTCAGTAGGAAATGCACTGGCACTGCTGGGCAGTCACGGGCGTCTCGAAATTGCCGTCAACAGCGGAAACGCCGCGGCGCAGTTGGGGCTGACGTTGGGCCAGCTGTTGCGTATCCCTCTGTCAGACTGAGGTCCCGATGAAATCATTTTTTAATCCTCTCCATTGGCTTTCTTGTCTTTTCAAGGCTGTGGACCGGCTCTCAAGGCGGCAGCAGAGAGGCGTGCATCTCCTTCTTTTTTTTCTGACCGGACTCTCCATTTATTATATCGGTAGCACACTGAGCCAGAACAACAGCCTTTGGTATACACTGGGGCTGCTGGCCATATTGACCGCCCATGAGTCGGCGCATTATCTTTTGGCCCGGTATCACGGCGTCTCCGCCACGCTGCCCTTTTTTATCCCGCTGCCGCTGCCGCCTTTTGGCACAATGGGGGCTCTTATCCGCATGCGCAGCCCCATTCCCCATCGCCGGGCCCTGTTGGATATTGGTGCGGCGGGCCCCCTGGCCGGTTTGATAGTCGCTGTCCCGCTCATCGTCTGGGGTATCCGTCTCTCAGAGCTCGTGCCGCTTGCCAACATGGGCGAGACCACGCTGGGTCTGGGGGATTCACTGCTCTTCACGGGCCTGATCCACTGGGTGCGCGGCCCCATACCCCAGGGCTTTGATCTGTTGCTCCATCCATTGGCCTATGCCGGCTGGGTGGGTGTGCTGGTGACTGCCATCAACCTGTTGCCCATTGGCCAGCTGGATGGCGGTCATGTGATCTACGCGCTCTTCAGGCGACGCAGCCGATATGTGGCCTCTGCCTTTCACGCCGGTTTGGTTGCGGTTTTTGCATTCTATTATGTGGGGTGGATTCTCCCGGTGCTGGTACTGGGATTTGTGAAAGGCCATCCACCCACACTAGAGGATGAACAGCCATTGAATCCCTTCCGCGTGTTCCTGGGGATTCTGACCCTACTCTGTTTTATACTCTGCTTCTCACCCATCCCTTTCGGACTGGGTGACGGACTGATACCATTGATTCGAAAGGGGCTGGGATGGTAGATCGTAAACATTTTATTGTCGGTCTTGGAGAACTACTGTGGGATATCTATCCTGACCAGCGCCGGCCCGGCGGCGCGCCGGCCAACGTGGCGGCCCATACAGCCCGCCTCGGCGGACGGTCTGCCGTGGTCACAGGTGTGGGGGGAGATGAGGATGGCGCTGCTTTGAGAACCGTGGTCAGTCAGTGGGGCGTGCTGACCTCGGGCATACAGACCGTGCTGCGTTATCCCACAGGCACTGTGGGGATCACGCTGGACAATGACGGCATCCCGGCATTCCGCTGCTCATCCAACACCGCCTTCGATCATCTGCACTGGAACAAAACAGCAGCGCGTCTGGCGGGTCAGGCCAATGCGGTGGTCATCGGCACGCTGGCGCAACGTCATCTGGAGAGTCGTTATTTCATTCAACATTTTCTCGATACAGCAGCCAATGCCCTTGTGGTTTTTGACGTCAATTTCCGCAGCTGGAATGACAGGGTTCAGGAAGCTGTTGAATCGACTATCGAGCGCTGTGACATTTTAAAGGTGAATGAGGAGGAACTCCGCCTGCTGCGCAAGCTCTGGCCCAGTGAGTCGCCCGATTCCGCCTATCTAATGGCCTTGGTGGGGGAGCTGGGACTGATGGGCGCCGCTCTGACGCTGGGCCACAAGGGCTGCATGGTGACCGATGGAGAGGTCCTGGTGAAAGAGCCCGGCATCGGCGTTGAGGTTGTTGACACCACGGGCTGCGGCGACGCCTTTACGGCTGTATTGACCATGGGCATGCTCCAGGGTTGGCCGCTTGATGCCGTGGCCCGTTGCGCCAACGGCCTGGCGGCGTTTACGGCCACACAAACGGGCGCTGTGCCAGATTATAACAGCGAACAGCTGGTGGCCTTTATGAATCAGCATCGCATCGACTGGTATTTTTAACGACGCATCACCTTTTCGTATCTGTCCAAGTCTCATGAAGCGTTGTAAAATGTTGTTGTATTATGGGATGAAAATATTTATGTTGTTCACGAGACGCATCTCGTTTAAATTGGGGGTATCATGAAACCGGAACACCGCTGGATGCTGTGGGGGGCGCTGCTCCTCATCTTTGCTTTTCTCATCTTTACCGGTGTGAGAAACGGAGATTTGATCATGACGCAAATGGAAAGCTCCACACTCTGACTGGACTGTATCGGGATCGGGTAATCCCCACGACACAGTCCTAACGGCTTTATCAGTGAAAGGTTTTCCAGAATTATGTCAACAAAAACATCAAGCACCAAGGAACGGTATCGCAAAATTCGCAAATTGCGCTGGTTTATTCTCCCGTTCTCCGGACTGGCGGCCAACAGTTATGCCAAGGTCTGGTCGACAAAAGAGATTTACGGCGGCGCACTGCGTCAGGGCTGTGTGCCCTTTCTCAACTGCCACGCCTGTCCCATGGCCGTGAGCTCCTGTCCCATTGGCATTCTCCAGTTTCACGCGGCCATCAAGAGCTGGCCCTACATGCTCGCAGGCGTGCTGGGCACCATCGGTGTACTGGTGGGGCGTGCAGCCTGCGGATGGCTCTGTCCCTTTGGCTGGCTGCAGGACATCATGTACAAAATAAAAACCCGGAAATTTACAATTCCACGCTCCTTTCGTTATCTTAAATATGTCTCGTTGGTGGTACTGGCCATTGCATTGCCCTATTTTACTGAGGGGCACTGGTTCTCTAAACTCTGTCCCTGGGGCACCATTATCGCCGGCATTCCCTGGGGCGTGTGGCAGCCCATCAATCCCGTGTACATGGAGCCGGTGATTCCGCCGGGTTCTTTTGGATTCATGTACTGGCTGAAGATTGGCGTGCTGGCTGTTTTCCTTGTGCTCTTTGTTTTTACCAAGCGACCCTTCTGTCGCACATTCTGTCCTTTGGGCGCCATTTATTCATTGTTCAACCGCATCAGCCTACTTCAGATGAAAGTGGATCAGGAAAAATGTGTGGACTGCGGCCACTGTAAAACCGTCTGCCCTGTGGATATACAAATCAATCGAGAGCCGATGTCTGCTGAGTGCCTGAGATGTACCGAGTGCACGGTGTGTAAAAATGTTCGGCTTACCTGGGGGTTCCGTCATGTTGGAGAGTCCAAACCCGTTGCTGAAAAGGCTGCCTAAAGTAGACCGTTTGCTGCAAGCGCCTGAAATTCAGCCCTATCTTGAAAGTGCACCTCAGGTGCTGATTGTCGAAGCCATCCGTGAGACATTGGATGGACTGCGAACGGCCATCCGCCAAGGCCGGGCCACAGGGGCCGATCTGGCCTTCGAGACCATTGTCCGTTCCGCAGCCGTGCACTGCGCCGAGGCCGCGGAACGCAGTCTCAGGCGCGCGGTCAACGGCGTGGGTATTGTGCTGCATACCGGCATGGGACGGGCACCGCTGGCGCCTTCGGCCCAGGCGGCTTTGGCTGAGGCCACGGCCCACTACAACACGCTGCAGGCCGATCGCCATACTGGCGGACGCGGCGACCGTTACCAGCATGTCGAGTCTTTGCTCTGCCGGCTCACCGGCGCAGAGGCGGCCCTGGTGGTCAACAACAATGCCGCGGCCACCATGCTCATTCTCAACACGCTGGGCGAGGGCCAGGAGGTCATTGTCTCTCGTGGGGAGCTGGTGGAGATTGGCGGCGCTTTTCGCATTCCCGACGTGATGCGCCGCTCCGGCGCCAGGCTGCGCGAGGTGGGCTGCTCCAACCGCACCCATCTCAAGGACTACCGCGCGGCCATTACCGCAGAGACCGGCATTCTGCTCAAAGTACATCAATCCAACTATCGCATCATCGGATTTACCAAGGCCGTCACCATCGCTGAACTGGCTGAACTGGCCCATGAACATGGCATTTTGGCCGTGGATGACCTGGGCTCGGGCGCCCTCATCGACCTCTCCCGCTGGGGACTGCCCAAGGAACCCATGGTGCAGGATTCCATTGCAGCCGGTGCAGACGTGGTCTGTTTCTCCGGCGACAAACTCATTGGCGGGCCGCAGTGCGGCCTCATCGTCGGCAGGAAAGATGTGATTGACCGCATGAAGAAGAACCCCCTCACCCGGGCCCTGCGCTGCGGCAAGCTGACGTTTTCCGTGCTGGAGGCCACGCTGCGCCTCTTCCTCGACGAGAAACGGCTGCTGGCCGAGAACCCCTCTATCCGCATGCTCACAGAGCCGCTCGACGAGATCAAGAAGCGCTGCCAGCGTCTGCGCCGCCGCCTCTTGGCCCTCGAGTCCGACCGACTGTCCATTGAACTGGTCCCCGACCGCTCCGAGGTGGGCTCGGGCTCTCTGGCCGCTGTGCAGCTGGACACCTGGACCGTCGGCGTGACCCTCAAGGGCATGGCCCCCGATTTACTGGCCCGCAAGCTGCGCCTGGGCGATCCCATTGTTTTTGGCCGCATCAAGGACGGCCGCTACCTCTTAGACGGCCGCACCCTGCGCGAGGACGAGTACAATCTCATCCGCAGCGCCCTGGGACGCGTGCTGCGAGAGATGCATTGAGACCACATCGATCCATTTCCAATTAGAATGGGTATTTCCGAATGAACTTGAAAATCTCTCCCCAATGTGTTTTATGCCTCTTTCTTACTGCTCATGTTTTTGTGGGCGCAAGTGTTCGTGATAATACCCGGACCCCGCCAGACAGCGCGCCACTTGAGCGTCATGCATGCAGTGTGACCTTATGGATGGATTCACCGCGAGTGAGCCTGCACTGCGTGGCCAATGGTGAAACTGTTCAACCTGTCAAACTTAACGCTTATCAAAGTCAGATTCAGATGATGGTGGGTACATTCAGACTCTTTGCCCAATTCCATGATCCTGATGATCACTCCAAACTGTGCATTGTAATCAGGGACAGTATTGACGTGCAGTCTGATACCACAATTGTGATTCGTGAAAGTGAGGCGTGTTATGATGTGGTTGTCAGACCTGTGGATGAAAATGGTCAGTGCCTTGATTTTTTCAAGTCCACTGAGAACGGTTCTATCTATAGAAACTATTTGCTTGTCTGGGGTGAAAATAACCCTGAACAAGCAATTTTTTATGGTGGTATTTCAGAATACAGATACAACAATTATTTTAAGATTTCCGGTTTTTCTCACTATTTTAAGATTGGATTCGAAGCACTGAGTTTCAATGATTACCGGGCAAAAGATCCTGTGATTCGATTGATTCGCCTCGGGCCCATCACTGAAATAAATCATTCTCAGGTATTCAGCAATCAGCCTCGACAATTAACGAGTGCGAGAGTCAGATTTACGTCGCCAATAGAAAGCAATGTTCGTGTGGGTGGATATCTGTCCAGCATTTATAAGGGAAATGGTGGTGTTCTGTCGTTAAGTCTCCCTGTTTTTACTGACAATACATCTCATTATCAGTTGGATTTATTTCTGGAAGACGAGTATGACGATGTATTCAGTCAATGTCTACAATTTAATTATTATCCGATCGATCGTACTGGGACATGGGTGGATTACAGAGTCCCGCCATTGCGGGTTGAAAACGGCCAGGTTGGCCTCTATGGCAGTGCGGTTCCGAGTGTTGCCGATTGTTTATTTGAAGATGGGGACGTGATTGAATTTGGGTCGGGGCCGTTTTTTATATCGGCTTTCCTGTATGTGAATACGAATTTAGGGATGTATTTTCGTTTTGTAGGCTCTTTGAATGAAAGATATAATTCATCTAAAGATCTACAGAGGGTGAGAGTGTACAACGGTGCGGATTCATTGCTTTATGATGAAAACCCCATAAAACAAGAGGTTCACCTCAACGCTGAATTTGAGGATTTTAAAACGGAGATTCAGTTTTCCGGGTATCAAATTCAAGACAAACGGGGTTGTGGAACACTGCGTTCATGGTTTTCAAAACGTCATGCTGATACTGTTCCACCATTGTTTACCTCTTTGGGGTATCGAAATTCAGAAGGGGCACCTCTTGGACGACAAATCAAGGACAATCATTTTACATTGAGGTTTTCAGCTTCTGATTATTTTCAGTGTTCATCATCATGGGACTATTTGCCTGTTATCTCTGATTCAAGCAAGGTATGGATTCGTGTTCACGGTGAGGCGGCATGGCAGGAAATTAATTGCATCACCGTGGCCCATGACACGTTAGAACCGCATTTTATTGATTTCTATGTTTACAGCAGTCGCTTGGTGAATTCAAAGGGGATGGTCTTCGATGCAGAAGTCCAAACCGAGTCGACACAACCCACGCTATTGGATCTGAAGATTTCTATTCTCGATGGGGCTGGAAACCGTTCGGAGTGGGAGATGACGCCGGCCGTATTGCTGAATGCCGAGGCCGATGAGCCTGAATCCCACAAGACTGTAGACTTTCAGTATCTGCAGCAGAATTTTCCCAATCCATTTACAGGATCAACACGCATCTCCTTTTACCTGCCGGAGAAGGCGCCTGTTTCGCTGTCGGTTTATAATGTACGCGGGCAAAGAGTGGCACTGCTTATCGATGAAAATTTGCCCATGGGCCTTCATGATTATACCTGGGTGAAATCTGATCTTGCAACAGGTACCTATTTTATTAAATTGAAAGTGGATTCTCACGTTGAAACAAGAAAATGTACAGTCCTTTAATAATGAGCAAAGTGAATTAGTTTGATGACAAAACGTCTCCACAGACATATCGTGCTCGGCATGGCCGGACATATTGACCACGGCAAGACGGCCCTGGTCAAGGCCCTCACCGGCACCAACACCGACCGCCTCAAGGAAGAGGTGGAGCGGGGCATGACCACAGATCTGGGCTTCGCCTTTCTGGGCGAGGATATCACACTCATCGATGTGCCGGGCCATGAGAAGTTTGTCAAGACCATGGTGGCCGGCGTCAACACCGTGGACATGGCCTGCCTGGTCATCGCTGCAGACGACGGGGTGATGCCGCAAACCATCGAACATTTTGAGATTCTGAACCTGCTGGGCGTCAGCCGCGGCGTGGTGGCCCTCAACAAGATCGATATGGTCGAGCCCGAGTGGGTGGCGCTGGTCACTGAAGACATCCGCAAGCTGCTCAAGGGCACTGCTCTGGAGGCGGCGCCCATCGTTCCGGTGAGCGGCATGACGGGCCAGGGCGTCGATGACTTGAAGACGGCCCTGTTCGACACCGCCGCACAGATTGGCGACCGGCGGGACAAGGGCGTGTTCCGCATGCCCATCGACCGCGTCTTCTCCATCAAAGGCTTCGGCACAGTGGTGGCAGGCACGGTGCTCTCCGGGCGCGTGGCCGCCGATGAATCTGTCGAACTCCTGCCCCAGGGCGAGACGCTGCGCGTGCGCGGCCTGCAGGTACATGACCACGGCGTGGAGCAATCCGATGTGGGGTTCCGCACGGCGGTGAACCTGCAAGGCATTGAAAAGAATGCCATTCAGCGCGGCGACGTGCTGGCCGAACCCGGATTTTATCGCCCCACCTCCATGATGGACACGCGGTTCTCGCTGCTCTCTACTTCGCCCAAGCCTTTAAAAAACCGCGCCCGCGTGCGTGTGCATCTGGGTACGGCCGAGGTGATTGCCCGCATTGTCCTCCTCGACAGGGAGCTTTATCAGCCTGGCGATGAGGGATTCGTCCAGATACGATTTGAGAAACCGGTGGTCGGCGACATGGGCGACCGTTTTGTGATCCGTTCTTACTCGCCGGTGCGCACCATTGGCGGTGGCGAGGTGCTGGACGCCTATCCGTCCAAGCATAAGCCCGGTCAGGAGGCCGTGCTCAATCGCCTGGGCCTTCTCCTGAAAGGTGATCCGGCCCAGGCCGTGGCCGAGCATCTCAGGCGCCAGTGGTTCTCGCCCAAAACCGAGGATGAACTGGCCAGGGGGCTGGGCCTGACCAAGGAAGACCTCTCCCGCCGCCTTAATGATTTGGAAACCCGGGGCGCCGCCGTCCGTATTGGGAAGAAGCGCTGGATGGATACAGAGAACCGGCGCATCCTGGAACGAAAAATCATCGCCCTGCTCTCTGACTTTTTTGCGCAGTATCCCCTGCGCCTGGCCATCGGGTCTGCGGAGATCCGTTCACGCATCAAGCAACCTATCGACAGGCTGCTTTTCGACACGGTTTGCACAGAGATGGCCGCAGCGGGCCAGCTTGAGATCGATGGGGAGCGCGTGCGCCTGGCAGGACGTGTGGTCAACCTTCCGCAGGAGCTGGCGGATCTGAAAGACGCCATCGAAAAAGCGCTGCTGGCCGAACCCCTGGCGCCGCCCAGTCAGAAGGCCCTGACCGAGCAGTTCGGCAAGGCGGCCGAGGACATACTCTCACTACTGCAGGAGTCAGGACAGATGATACGCCTGGAGGACGGCGTGCTGCTGCACCGCAGTGCCGTGGCCATGGCCCAAACGCAGTTGGTCGATCTCTTGAAATCCAAGGGCAGCGCCACCATCTCGGAGATCCGGCAACATTGGGGCACGTCGCGCAAGTACGCGGTGCCGCTCTGTATTCATTTTGACAACATGGGTATGACGGAACGGGATGAGGACAGGCGGCGGCTGGCGGAGTAATCGTCAGTGTAGAGTCGGTCCACGGAGAAGAGCGGAGAGCGCAGAGCGGACCCCGGAAGACACGGAAAAGAGCGGAATAAGAATAGAGCTTGACCACGGAAGATATGGAAGAGATGGAAAAGATCGGAATAGAAGCCAGAGCGAGAGATTGCCCACGAAGAAGAGCGGAGAAGAACAGAATACAAGATAGAGCATGTGTTGGCCTACGAAATAGAGCCGAAAAGAGCGGAGAGCGCAGAGCTGGCCCACGAAGAAAAGCGGAAAAGAGTGAAAATCCAAAGCGAGACAATGGAAGACACGGAAAAGAGCGGAAGATAAAATTAATCCAGAAGTGAAACAGCGATTCAATAGAATAGTCGATAATGGCCATGATTGACTGCCATGCAGAGGCTCCTGCCTCTGCAGACCGGAAATAGAGATTCAACCCACAGTATTGACTGCCCCGCAGAGGCTCCTGCCTCTGCGAGCCAGAATTAATTGGGAATACCATGATTCACAGACGTTGACAAGTTCACAGTGACACCGCCGGGTGCGGTGCACGTTTTTTGCCTGCCGAATAGCCCGCCTTTTCTGCGCGGCCGCTCCGGCAGGAGCCGGTCGCGTGGTGATGTGCCTCTCGCCTTAATCCATGCGATCCTTTCAAGCGACACGGGATGAACCCGTCGTCGTCTCTCTCTTATCCATTGCTGGAGGCATCGCATGCGGAAAGTCCTTTCCATTGTACTCACCCTCTTCCTGATGGCTGGCTGTGCCCGGCGCGAGACGCCTGTGCTCAAAGTCGGTTACGTGGGCCACGACCATCAGTCCGCGCTTTATGTGGCCGCACTGGAGCCTGAGAAAACAAAGGCCGACTGCGGTATCTATCTGCAAGAGATTACCTTCAAGAAGCACTACGCCTTGATGGAGGGCCAGAACAAACTGGCCGATGTGGAACTCTATCTGGCCGGTGGCGGTTCCAAGATGCCCACCATGATGAGCCAGGGCCACTTTGAGATTGGCTTTGGCGGCGTGGCGGCTGTGGCCTTCTTCAATGACAAGGGCTCGCCCATGAAGATGATTGCCCCGCTGCACAGCAAGGGCGATATGCTGGTGGTCAAGCCTGAGAACCCGGTGGCCGACTGGACCGGTTTTGTGGCGTGGGTGAAGGCACAGCGCCGGCCCGTGCGCATTGGCTTCAAGAATCCCGTGGCCGTGGCCAAGATTATCTTTGAGACCGCGCTGGACGAGGTGGGACTGAGCCACAGCAGCGATCCTTCCAATCGCAGCGCCCACATTCTCATGGTGCACATGAAGGGCGAGAAGAATCTGGTGCCAGGCCTGCAAAATGATATTATCGACGGCTATGTCTCCAACAATCCCTGGTGCGCCATTGCCGAGGAGAAGGGCGTAGGCCGCATTGTGGCTGACCTCAACACGCTGCCGCCGGGCATCTGGCGCGACCATCCCTGCTGCTGCGTGGCGGGTACGGATCGGGTGATGGCGGAGAAGCCGGCGCTCGTCAAAGCCTTTCTCAAGCTCATCGTCCTGGCCACAGATTACATGAACGAAGACCCGGCACTGGCCGTACGCAACGCGGCCCGCTGGATCGGCACCTCTGAGGCGGTGGAGGCGGTGTCTCTGCCCGCATCGGGGTTCAGCACCACGCCGTCTGATGGCTGGAAAGACCGTATGGGCGTCTGGATGACGGCCATGAATGACGCGGGCAAGCTCAAGGGGCAGCTGAAAGGCCAGCCGGCTTCGGCTGTCGATTCGTTGCTCTATGACTTCAGCCTGCTCAAGGCGGCACGCGCTGAACTCATTGCCCATGAAATGGAGAAGTAGCATCCAATGAAAAGCAAACTGGCATGGGGCGCGGTGCTTCCGCTGCTCGTACTCCTCTTCTGGGAGCTCTCGGCAGTGCATGCAGACAACGCCGCGCTGGTGCCCCGCGTGGGCAGTGTGGCAGCGCGGCTCGTGCACCCCACAGCCGACCTCATGGGCACGGGCAGCTTTCTGCGTCACGTGGCCTTCTCTGTGGTGCGCGTGGTCATCGGTTTTACACTGGCCACACTCCTTGGCGTCCCTTTGGGGCTCTGGGTGGGGCGCGTTGAACGCATCCGGCATATTGTCAATCCCTTTGTGGAGATGCTGCGGCCGCTCTGTCCCATTGCCTGGATTCCCTTTGCCATGGCCGTGTTCAAGACCACCACCGTGGCCGATCTCTTTGGCTTTCACTACACGGCCACCATCTTCGGCCATTTGCAGCTGGGCATGCTCTTTGTGATTTTCTACGGCGGCTTCTTTCCCGTCTTTCTCAATACCGTGCACGGCGTACAGTCGGTGAAGCATATCCACATCGAACAGGCCCTGCTCCTGGGTGCTGATCGACGCAAACTCTTTCGCAACGTTATTCTGCCCTCGGCCATGCCGGCGGTGCTTACCGGGCTGCGTGTGGGTCTGGGCATTGCCTGGATGGTGATCATTGCCGCGGAGATGATGCCCGGCAGTGACGCGGGAATCGGCTATCTCATCATGTACAGCTATGAACTGGCGGAGATGGATGTGCTGGTGGCCTCCATGGTCTGGATTGGCGTGGTGGGCATGGCCCTGAGCGCCGGACTCAAGGTATTTTCCGACCGCCTCTCATTCTGGCAGGCCAGGGAGCGATAATGACTCGGATTGAATTGAATCAGGTCAGCCGGACCTATGAAAACCAGCGCGGCGAGCGTATTGAGGCGCTGCGTGATGTATCACTTGAGATTGATGACGGTGAGCTGGTCTGCCTGTTGGGGCCCACGGGCTGCGGCAAGACCACGTTGCTGAGGCTGATTGCCGGACTGGAATCGCCCGATGCCGGTACCATTGCCATCGCAAACGAACAGGTGACAGGCATCCGTTCCGATGTGACGCTGCTCTTTCAGCAGTACTCGCTCTTTCCCTGGCGCACCGTGCTGGAAAATGTGGCCTTCGGCCTGGAGATGAAAGGCATGGCCAGAGTCGATCGAGAAAAAGCGGCCCGCCAGGTATTGGCCCAGGTGGGATTGTCGGGGTTTGAGAAAACCTATCCCCATGAACTCTCCGGCGGCATGCAGCAGCGTACGGCCCTGGCCCGGGCTCTGGCCTATCAGCCCCGGCTGCTGCTCATGGATGAGCCCTTCGGCGCCCTGGACGACAGGACGCGGCACCGGTTGCAGGCTGAGCTTCTGGCCCTTCGTCAGCGCAGTGGCCAGAGTATTTTGTTTGTGACCCACGCCATTGACGAGGCCGTGTTTTTGGCCGACCGCATCGTCATTCTGCGTGACCGGCCCGGCGCCATCGAAGCCGTGCTCACTGTGGAGATGCCGCGCCCCAGAGACCGCCAGTCGGCTGAATTTGTGGCCCTTCACTTGAAGGTGCGCGCCATACTCGAAGGAATTATCGAACAGCCTGAAATTTAACAACGGAGTTATTGAATGAAACGCTTCCTATATATCCCCCTCGCCTTACTGCTTCTTGCCCTCTCCCGTCCTGTGCAGGCGCAATTGATCTGGCGCGGTGCGGGCATGCTGAAACCCGGACAGGCCATTGTGCAGGCCTCCAATTATCTCACCCATTTTGACTGCGCTTACAACTGGGGGGATGAGAAATGGGTGGATTACCCCGACGGCAGGGCCTTCAGCTGGAACGGCAGCCAGACCATGATCGGCGTGGGCGTGACGCCTCGCCTGGAGCTCATGGCCCATCTGCCTATTCACTTCAAATCAAACGAGATCAGCGGCATTGAAAAAGAGGCGTCGGGCCTTGGCGATCTCTATCTGAAGGCCAGATATGCTGTGCTCCCCTGGGCCAAGGATCGACACGGCTTCACCGTTGTTGCCGCTGTGCGCCTGCCCACCGGTGATGACAAGGCGGAGATCGCCCTGGGTGACGGCAGCACAGACCTGGCCCTGGGTGGCCTCTACACCACGCCATGGAAAAAGGGTTTTCGCGGCCATCTCCGTGCGGCCTATTGGTTGAATGGGAAAAATGAGGCCGATGTCAATATCGGAAACGAGCTGAAGTTCATTGCCAAACTGGACAGAAAATTTTCGTCCTGTTTGATGGGGTTTCTCACCTACACCCATTATCGCCTCTCCAAGCGGGCAGATGCCGATGGTGCGGCCATGGCCCATACGCAGAAAACGCGAAACTACCTCAGCCCCGGCCTGGTCTGGAAGCCGATCAAGGGCCTCAATGTCCGCCCCAAGGTGCTGATTCCCTTTGGCGGGACAGGCGGCAGCCTGTTTACGGTGAAGCCGCTGCTGGATCTCTGGTACACGTTCAAGCTCTTCGGTTGAAACACGGCCTGTGCCCGGCCATTGCATGGGCTGGAATAGGCTTGTTTCACTTTTGATTTATTTTGTATATTGTGTATCGTCACTTTTCAATAGGGTGTTATGGCACTGTATCAATCTGAAAATTGTCCCTGCCCCGCAGACTGCTCGCGTCACGGCCAGTGCAAGGTGTGCATCGCCTTTCATCATGACCGGGGTCAGCTGACCTTTTGCGAGCAGCTGCAGATCAGGCAGGACACGGGATCGTCTGAGAATCAAACCGCAGCGTCGGGCCGTCAGATTCGTTTGATGGACTACGGCGCCTGCGCTGGCTGAGCGGGCAAGCTCAAGCCGACCAGTCTGGCCGGCATTATTGAAAAACTGCCCAAACATGAAACGCCTGATCTGCTGGTCGGCATGGACACCATGGACGACGCCGGCGTCTATCGCCTCACCCCGGATCTGGCCCTGGTGCAGACCGTGGATTTTCTCTTTCCCGTGGTCAATGATGCCCGCAGTTTTGGGCGCATTGCCGCGGCCAACAGCCTCTCCGATGTCTGGGCCATGGGCGCCAAGGCCCTGACGGCCATGAATGTGCTGGCCTATCCCGCGGGCAAAATTCCGCCGGAGGTGATCGGTGAGATGCTCACCGGCGCCAGCGAGAAGCTGAAAGAGGCCCAGGTGGCCCTGGTGGGCGGACACACCATGGAACAGGATTATCTGCTCTACGGCATGAGCGTGACCGGTACGGTGCATCCTGACCGCATGCTGACCAACGGGCAGCCCCGTGTGGGCGATGCGCTCATTCTCACCAAGGCGCTGGGCACCGGCATCTACGCCAACGCCCTACAGGCCAATGGATTGACTGATGCGCAGTACCGCCTCTTTGTGGAGAGTATGGAGCGGTTGAACCGCTACGCTGCGGAGTCGGCAATGGCCTTTAATATCAGCGCCATGACCGATGTGACCGGTTTCGGCCTGTTGGGACACGCCTTTCAGGTGGCCCAAAACGGGGGGCTGACCTTCCGTATTGATACGGAACACGTGCCCCAATTTCCCGATCTGCCGGCTTTGATGCAGGCGCACCACGCCCATCAGGTCTGCAAGTGCAAGGAGCTGGTCATGCCCCATACCCTGGTTGACCCCGGGGTTTCAGAGGAGACCGTGGCCATCTGCGCCGATGCACAGACCTCGGGCGGCCTCTTGATTGCCGTGGCGGCAGATGAAGCGGAGGACTGTGTGGCAGCCATCCGTGATAATGGAGATATCGCCGAGGTCATCGGCAGGGTCTGTGTGCCTGAGTCCATGCCTGACAGGGGCCCGTGTTATCTGCGCCTCAGTTGAAAAAAATTCGTTACAAACAGAGGGCGGCATCCCGGTGGGGTGCCGCTTTTTTTAAGGTTCTATGTCAAATCGAGTGGGCTCATGCTTTATAGTGTGCTCTCTGAAAAGTATGTTCTGTCCTTTTTTTAGCCAAAAAAAGGACCGAAAAGGGCTTCGCAGTTGAGATACCCACAGCATTCACGCTGAATCCTGTCGTGAATTTGTGACGCCGCCCGGCCCCAAAGGTCGCCTGTCTCTCAGTCAGCCCCGCAAAAAAGCGCGGGACCCCGGATCTTTCTTTCACGCCGGCCCCTTATCGGGTGCTTGGTGCTTAGCGGTCAACCGTTGATCAACTTGCAAATTCGTGCAACAAAAGGCGTTGCACGAAACAGGACAGAACCGAACGGGCTGAATTTGTCTCTCCTGAAAAGGAAAACGACCTCTAAAGGGTGCAGCAACCTGTATATTGGACATGCCATGTTGGATATGGCGTGTTCAATAAAACCATCGATTATCGCATTCGCCACTCGATTCAATATAGAACCTTTTTAAAATTTGACTTGTTGACCCGGAATTTGTATTTTATTCCACCATGCACTGACACAGCGGGAGTGACTGAACGTGAAACGAATTTTATGGGTGATGTTCGGATTTTCAGCGTTGACTGCATCGCTCTGGGCCCAGGGCTATGACGACACCTTTGAGATGAAGAACAAGCTCAAGGTGGAACTGCAGTACGCCGATTATTTTGAGTATGAATACCCGGAGCCCATTCTCTTCCGTTACGGTGTTCAGGACTACAGCCAGATTCGTCCCTATCTGGCCAATTTTCCTGAGAAACGGGCGCTGGTGAAATTTACGCGCATGGCGGGCAAGGCCACGGCAGTCAGCGCCAAGTATCAGTTCTCCGATATTCGCGAGGATGTGAACAGCCACCTTGGCGAGTTTAAGGTGACGCGTTCCATCAGACCCGGCGTCACCGTGCTGGCCGGGTTGCAGATGCTGCACGACGACCGCGGTTTCACGGCCTGGCAGCCCGGCGTGGGCGGGCGCTGGGACATCAGCGCCGTCAGCATGCTTCAGGCCGACGCGCAGATCTACACCCGGGGCAAAGACGCCAAAGCTGTGGGCGGGGCGCTGGACGCGCTCAACCTGCGCTGCAAGTTCCGTCAGGTGCTGACGCTCTCCACGGCCCTGATGCTGGAGTATATCTATTATAACGCGGACGGCCAGACCATTGCCTTCACCTCGCACACGGCCTCGCTCTGGCTCAGTCAGTTTCTGCCCACGCAGACGGCCGTGCACTTGAACCTTCGCTTCTACGACAACAGCCTGGGCATTCGGTCTTTGGCGCCATCCATCGAAATAGGCCAATATCTCAACTGGGCCACGGTGCTGCGCGTCAAGTACCGTTTCTATCGCAACACCAGTGAAAACATCAGCCTGGGGGAGAGTGATGTGATTGTCCCTGACGGCCTCAAGACACACGCGGCCAGTGTGCAGCTGAACCGGGAACTCAATCCCGATCTGCTGGGTTACATTAAATATCGTTTCTACAAAAGCAATCAGGACGTGACCATGAATACCTACCTGATGGGCTTTACCTACTCGTTTTAGGAATATTGATGATGAAAAAGAGGATGGCATTTTGCCTCGTTTTAGGCATGCTGGTGTGGCAGTGCGGCAAGCTGCCCGGCGACCTGCCCGAACCGGAAACCGGTTCGATACAGATCACAGCGCAGGGGGTGGATCGCATCGACTCCATTCGCATCCGGCTCGATGACAGCCCGCTGGGGCTGTTTGCCAATCCCCATCAGCTGGACGACGTGGGGGCCGGTGTGCATGCGCTGGCCATCTCAGAACCCGAGGGGCCGGATTATCTCTTCTCCTCTGTCGTTGTGAGTGCCGATGAGGTGACGCGGCTTGAGGCCAATCTCAACAGCGGACCGGTGGTCGGGCCGTTCATCGGCCAGGCGGCGCCGGTTTTCACAGCCACGGCGCTGAGCGGAGAGGTTGTCGGCTCGGCCGATTTTGAGGGACGCGTCACACTCTTGATCTTCATGGAGTACACCTGACAGACCTGCCTCGAGGTGGAGTTGCCATCTGTACAGCAATCGATTTGGGAGACCTTGGGCCAGCGTGATGACGTCAATGTACTCTGCGTGATGAACCGTGTGGATGCGGCGGGGCTGGCAAATTACGTTCAGCGCAAAGGTCTGGGATATCCCTTTGTCCACGCAGAAGACGATGCGCTGTTTGCGCTTTACCAGGTCGGCTATCAGTGGGCCAAATATCCGCCCAGCTGGTTTGTCATTGATAAAAATGGGGTGATCCGGCAGCGTCTTGACAATGCCTATGACCAGGTTGAATCGCTAAAAACACTTATAGAAACACTGTTGACTGAAAAAGAAGAGGAGACTGCATGAATTCACAGCCTCGGAAGACCCTGATGATCGGGGCGATGCTGCTCGTGATGCTGCTCTCTGCCCTGCCGGTTTCTGCCCAGTTGAAAAAGGGGGCCACAGCCCCGGAGTTTAAACTGAACAGGGCCAATGGCAAGGGGCAGGTGGCCTTGAGCGACTTCCGCGACAAGAAGATTGTCATCGTCCATTTCTGGAAATCAAAGTGACGAGAATGTCTTGAGGAGTTTCCTCATCTGTTTGACATTCACGACGCCTACAGTGAACATGTCGAGATTTTGTCTATCAACCCCATCAACCCCGGTGGCCGCATTCTCTCGGATATCCGCCGTTTTGATGTGCCTTTTCCTGTATTGATCGGACGCGGCAGCCGCATTATCCGGGATTATCAGGTCCGGGCGTTGCCTTCAATCTACATCATTGACAAGACGGGTAAAATTGCAGAGGGCGGCAAGTTTATTCCCTTTGACAAGATGGAGGCGCTCATCAAGTCATTGGCCGGGCTGGATAAGGCTGAAGTAAAATAGGGTGTTATTTTAAGACCGGCAGCATTGCAGCTGCCGGTTTTTTTCTGTTGGGATTGCCCGGCATGAATAATGACTTGATTTCACGTTATCGTACGCTTATATTGATGACATCTATTTTGGGGGCGAATGGGCGCCTGGTGGGCCCCGCAGACTTCAAATCTGTTGTGCCGTGCTGAGAGGTTCGGTAGGTGGGTTCGATTCCCACACGCCCTCGCTACTTATTCCTGAATAATCGATGAGGATCGGCTTTTGAACCGGTCAAATGCCCTGAAGACCGTGTGCGCTTTCCAGGGGGGCGCGTGCCGATATTTGAACGCATCGCTGTTTTTGTTCTCTCCCTTCCATCTTCTTTTTACCTGAAGCGCCTTTCACCAACGCCGTGGGCGTTGTTTTGAAACTTTCAATGACGACCCTCCGTCTAAAAAGAAATCCCTCCTCTTTTATGATACTGGCAACCTCAAAGCTTTCTGTATTGGGGCAGGGCCATTTTGTCTTTTCCTGTAATTTGACCATGGAGTGTTGAATGAGAAAATTATTAATCGTGATAGCCCTGGCAGTGCTGGCAGGCTGTAGTGGCAACAGGCAGGCGGCGCAGGAGCAGTTTGTGGCCGGTCAGGCCTTTGAACAAGCCGGGCAGGTTGATTCCGCCCGGGTCTGCTACCAGGAAGCCATCGCAATGGATAGAAAATGCGTAGAGGCGCATCTGGCCTATCAGGATCTGATGTTGAAAGATCTGCGCAATGAAGACGCCCTCTGGGACGAATACGAAGTCTGGGCCGGTGAGGCGCTGCGGGACTATCGCGCCCAGTTGCTCTTTGCCCGTCTCTGGCCGGATTCGGACAAGCGCCTGGAGAAAACCGCCAAATGGGCCGAGTGGCAGGGCGATGAGTACTGGGTGCAGCGGCTCCTTGGCGAGGCCTATCAGAAACACAATACCTTGAATTATCGAAGCGAGGCCATTGCCGCTTATGAAAAGGCCTACGCTATCGACTCAAACCGTGTGGATCTGTTGAAAACGCTGACCCAGCTCTGTACATGGGACGAGCGCCCGGCAGAGGCGCTGCGCTATGCCCGGCGTGCCGTGGAACTGGCGCCTGAACGTCCGGAGCTGCTGCCGCCGTTGTGGCAGGCCCGCTATCAAGCATCGGCTCAGGCAGATTCACTGCTTCCGGTTTTGTTGGCAGAAATTGAGACAGTCAAGGCGGTTCATGGAGAGAATACGGCTTTTCTGGATGCTTTAATTTCTATACTCTACAGACTCGATGCCGATCAGGCCAAGGCCTTGCAGCAGCGGGTTGCTAAGCTGGACCCTCAGGGCGAGTGGGCAGCCCGGCAGGCACTTGTGTCTATCTGGGCCATCCGTCAGCCTGAGAAGCATTTGGCCGACTACCGTGATTTTGTCACCCGTTTTCCACGGCATATGTATGTGCCATTTATGATGCAAAACTATTTTGACGGTGCAAGGAAAACGTCAGATTTCAACGTGACCGAGGCGGAAGAGTTCGCCACAGATCTCGTCAAAAATGAAGGGGCGGAGCCGCGCATTTTTAATCGCCTTCTAAGTTACGTAGAGGAGACGGCAGCGGAAGATTGGACCCGTCAAGAGGCCATTGCACAAAAATGGATTTCACTGTCCGGGCGGAGGCATAAGGGCCTGGCCTGCGGCAGTCTTGGGGAGATCTACCTGAAACAATCGCGCTGGGATGATGCTGTCACGGTATTGTCTACTGCCGACAGTCTGAACCGTCACTATGGATCGGCCTCCAGCTCGGTCTGTGCCAACCTGGGCCGGGCCTATGTCGGCCTGGAAGCAGAAGAAAAAGCGCTGGCGTGTTTTGCGCAGTCGCTGGGGCTCAGGCAGAATGATGAGATTCTGGCCGAGTTTCACAGACTCTATGAGAAACAGCACGGCTCGCTTGAGGGTGCGGCCAAGTACCTGAATCAAAACGTACTGGCGTTGTCGGCGCTGAAGAAACCCTACGCCGCACCTGATCTTGAACTGACTATGCTGGATGGCCGCACAGTGGCCACCCGGGATTTTAAGGGCAAGGTGGTTATGTACGCCCTCTGGAACCCTGGCTGAGGCGGCTGTCGTGCGGAGTTTCCGTACCTGCAAACACTGAGTCGTTCACTTGATCCTGAAAAGACCGCCTTGATTTCGGTCTGCACCAGCGGCGGGAAAGCCGCCATTGAGACCTATCTTGAAGACGCGCTGAGCGGTGAAACACCGGCCTTCCCCACGGTTTACGGCAAGGCCGCGGCCGCACTTTACAAACAGATTCGCTCCCGCGGTTTTCCGTCCAATTTCATTGTGGACAACACCGGCATGGTGCGCTTCCGGCACTGGAACCTGGGCGCTGGTAATATGAAACAGTTTCAGCGTGAATTTGATGCGTTGATCGAAGAATAATTTATTGATATAATAAAAGGCCTGCCGCTGTGCAGGCGTGAGGTTGTTGACAAACCGATGAGGCGCTGTCATCTCCGAACGCTTCTGTCGGAGATCTTCGTTCGCTTGGGCGTGGAATGAAGAGTCTCCTTCGGAGGGCCTGTTCTCCTTCGGAGGGCCTGTTCTCCTGCGGAGGGCCTGTTCTCCTTCGGAGGGCCCATTCCCTGCAGGAGCATCAGGGGATGACCCTGCGTTTTATTTCCGGAAGGGGACTTATTCAACAATCTGAGGCCTGCCGATGTGCAGGCCTTTTTTATTGCATTCATTCCCGCTCAGTTGTACATTGAAACGGATTTTTCAGGAGTCAGAATGCAGTTGGGATTTGTTCAGTTTGCACCGGTGTTTGGTGATAAAGTCGCCAACTTCAACACGGTCGTGTCTATGATGAAAACGCGCCGCGCCGATCTGTGGGTGCTGCCGGAGCTCTTTGCCACAGGCTATCAGTTCGCCTCTCATGAAGAGGTGAAGGCGCTGGCCGAGTCCGCGGCCGAAGGGGAGACGCTGCGTTTTCTCCACGAGATTTGCAGAGACCAGGGCACGCATATTGTCGCCGGGTTTGCAGAGCTCGATAGTGGCCGCTTGTACAATTCAGCCCTGCTGGTGGGGCCAGAGGGCCTGGTCGGCGTCTATCGCAAGGTGCATCTCTTTGGCGAGGAGAAACGCTGGTTTCAGCCGGGCAATCTGGGCTTTCCCGTCTTCAATATCGGTCATGCCAGGGTGGGGATGATGGTCTGCTTTGACTGGCTCTTCCCGGAGGCGGCGCGCAGCCTCGCCCTGGCCGGCGCAGAGATTATTGCCCATCCTGTCAATCTGGTGCTGCCCTTCTGCCAGGACGCCATGGTCACGCGCTGTATCGAAAACGGCGTGTTCGCGGCCACGGCCAATCGCATCGGCACAGAGCATCGTACCGAATCGCCGCTGCGCTTTACGGGGCAGAGTCAGATCGTATCACCTGCGGGGCAGCGGCTGATTCGTGTGGGCGAAGCATTTTCAGGGGTGCAGGTGGTCTCCATCGATCCCACTTTGGCGCGGGACAAGGCCATCACGCCTGTGAATCACAGGTTTGACGACAGACGGCCGGAACAATACAGCTGATCCCGCCGTTTCTATGACATCACATTTCAATCGGATTGTCGATGAAATCACGCTGGGACGGACCGCTTGAGCCCGCCGGAAAATACCGCTGGCGCATTCCCAAATCCTTTATGCCGGGCATGCGCGCCGATGGGATGCTCTTTGCCGATGACGCCCTGCTGGCGCAGTTGCGGCAGGGACAGGCGGCGCAGCAAGTGGTAAACGTGGCCCATCTGCCAGGGCTGGTGGGCGCGTCTATGGCCATGCCCGATGTGCACTGGGGCTACGGCTTTCCCATTGGCGGCGTGGCTGCCGTGGATGCGCAAGACGGCGTGATCAGCCCCGGCGGCGTGGGCTATGACATCAACTGCGGGGTGCGGCTGCTGCGCACCGGCCTCAACGCTTCAGAGATTCAAGGTCGCGTGGCGCAATTGGTACAACAGCTTTTTCAGGACATTCCCTGCGGCGTGGGGGCGTCGGGTCATATCAAACTCTCGGCAAAGGCGCAGAAAGCCGTGCTCCGCGAGGGCGCGGGCTGGGCCGTGGACAACGGTTTTGGCTGGCCTTCTGATCTGGAGCACACCGAGGCGCAGGGCGCCATGGCCGGCGCCGATCCCGAGGCCCTGTCGGCCAAAGCGCTGGAACGTGGCCGTTCACAGCTGGGCACGCTGGGTTCAGGCAACCATTTTCTAGAGATCCAGGTTGTCGATAAGATATTCGATCGGCCCGTGGCCAAAGCCTTTGGCCTCTTTGAGGGGCAGGTCACGGTGATGATTCACACAGGATCACGCGGGCTGGGCTATCAGGTCTGTGACGACAGTCTGGATACCATGGTCGGCGCCATGTCGCGCTATCACATCCGACTGCCCGATGCGCAGCTGGCCTGCGTGCCGGTGCAGTCGCCCGAGGGACGTCAGTACTTTGCGGCCATGGCTGCGGCGGCCAACTACGCCTGGGCCAATCGTCAGCTCATTGCCCACGGCGTGCGCCATGCTTTTTCGGCTGTTTTGAACCAGTCGCCTGAAGCTCTGGGCATGCATCAGGTCTACGACGTGGCCCACAATATCGCCCGGTTTGAACGTCATCACAATCAAGAGCTTGTGGTGCATCGCAAAGGAGCCACGCGCGCCTTTGCCCCCGGTCATGCCAGTGTGCCGGAATGTTATCGCGCTGTGGGGCAGCCGGTGCTGATTCCCGGGGACATGGGCACGGCCTCCTACGTGCTGGCCGGCACAGAAACCGCCATGGCGGAGACCTTTGGCTCCACCTGTCACGGGGCGGGCAGGGTGATGAGTCGTCATGCGGCTGTCAAGGCCTTGCGCGGGCGATCTATCGCAGCTGAACTGAAGGCGCAGGGTATCTGTGTGATGAGCCGGGGGCGGAAGACGCTCTTTGAAGAGGCGCCTGAGGCCTATAAAAATATCGATAATGTGATCAATGTGGTGCATGGCGCGGGGCTTTCCAAACGGGTGGCCCGTCTGCGACCGATGGGCGTGGTCAAAGGGTAGAGTCGATTCTATTTCCAGGCAGTCACTGCCCGTTCCGGCACGCTTCAACTTAAATCGAGGCATTCATGCAATTTTCGTCAAAACAAAAAAAACAAATCAACATCAATATCACCTCTCTGATCGATGTACTCTTTCTGCTTCTGATCTTCTTCATTGTCTCTTCCACTTTTCTGGAGCAGCCGGGGCTGAAGCTGGATCTGCCCAAGACTGAGGGCAAAGAGGCTGTGGAAGTGGAGGGTTTTACGCTGTTCATCACTGCGGATGAGAAGATGTTTCTCAACGAGGCCCCTATCGAGCTCACTGCTTTGGGCGAACAGCTCAAGGCCTCGGTGGACGCCATCAATGAGAAGGGGCTGATTCTCAAAGGCGATGAGGGCGTGCGCTACGGCCTGGTGGTGGAGGTGATGGACTTGGCGCGCAACAGCGGCGTAACCAAGCTGATTGTGGCCACAGAGGTGAAATCCGCTGAGTAGCTAATGAAAATCGGATAGAATGATGGGTTTTATGTAGAATCGAGTGGGTTATGCTTTATAGCGTGCTGTCTGAAAACATGCTCTGTCCTTTTTTTAGCCAAAAAAAGGACCCAAAAAGGGCTTCGCAGTTGAAATCACCACAGCATTCACGCTGAATCCTGTCGCGAAGTTATGACGCCGCCCGGCCCCAGAGGTCGCCTTTCTCTAAAGTCAGTCCCGCTTAAGAAGCGCGGGACCACGGATCTTTTTTCACGCCGGCCCCTTTTCAGGCGCATGGTGTTTAGCGGTTAACCGTTGATCAACTTGCAAGTTCGTGCCACAAAAGGCGTTGCACGAAACAGGACAGAGCCGAACGGGGTGAATTCGTCTCTCCTGAAAAGGTAAACGATCTCTAAAACGTGCAACAACCTGGATATTGGGCAGGCCATGTGGGGTACGGTGTGTTCAATAAAGTCAACGATTATCGTATTCATCCGCTCGATTCAACATAGGACCGAATTATGAAAATTATTCGTACAGTCAAGGCCATGCAGCTTGAGGCCGATGGACTGCGCATGGCCGGCAAGCACATCGGTTTTGTGCCCACCATGGGCGCGCTGCACGCGGGCCATCTCAGCCTCATCCATTGTGCCAAAGAAGAGGCCGACGTGGTGGTGGTCTCCATATTCGTCAATCCCACGCAGTTCGGTCCCGCTGAGGATCTGGACGCCTATCCCCGAGATTTTAAGCGCGATGAGGCCCTGGTTGCCGGTGCGGGTGCGGACTTCATTTTTTATCCTGCTGTTGAAGAGATGTATCCCGAGCCTTATCATACAATCGTCAGTGTCGATACTTTGACGGAGAAGCTCTGCGGCGCCAGCCGTCCAGGGCATTTTGCAGGGGTGACCACTGTGGTGACCAAACTCTTCAACGCCGTGAAACCGCATGTGGCCGTGTTCGGGCAGAAGGATTATCAACAGGTGGCAGTGATCCGGCGCATGGTGGTCGACCTCAATATGGACGTAGAGGTTGTAAGTGCGCCTATTGTCCGAGAGGCCGACGGACTGGCCATGAGTTCACGCAACGCCTATCTGTCACCTGGCGAACGGGAGGATGCGCTGGCCCTCTCGTCTGCGCTTGAAGAGGCGGAACGGATGATTCTGAGCGGTGTCAGGGATACAGGCCGGTTGTGGGAAGCCATTGAAAGCCGTGTGATGAAAAAGGCCAGTGCTCGTATCGATTATATCGCTATGGTCGATCCGGACACGCTGGAGGCGGTTGAATCTGTGGGGCAGCGAATTCTCATCGCCTTGGCCGTGTTTGTGGGAAAGACACGGTTGATTGATAATCGACTGATTGAGAGCTGATTGCCACGCTTTTTTGCGGTTCTGCTGCGTTGTCGTTATTTGTCTGTACACCACAGAATTTTGACCAGACATTGGAGGGCACATGGAAGGGTATCAGATCTATCTGAACAAAGGCATTGAGATGGTGATGGACTACGGCCCCAGGCTTTTAATGGCCATTGTGGTGCTCATTGTGGGACGATGGGTGATCCGCCGCATCATTGACCTTGTGGACAAGGGCATGGATAGAAGCTTTGTGGATGAATCCCTTCAGAAGTTTGTGATGAGCCTGTTGGGTGCCACGCTCAAAGTATTGCTGCTGGTGAGCATTGCCACCATGGTGGGCATTGAGACCACATCGTTTGTGGCCATTATCGGCGCCGCCGGACTGGCTGTGGGTTTTGCGCTGCAGGGCAGTCTGGCCAATTTTGCCGGCGGTGTTCTGATCCTGCTGTTTAAGCCATTCAAGGTAGGCGATGTGATAAAAACCCAGGGTTATTCGGGCCGCGTGGCTGAGATACAGATATTCAATACCGTGCTCAAGACCTTTGATCATCAGACCATTATTATTCCCAATGGAAGGATTTCCGGCGAATGCCTGGTGAATTACAGCCATGAAGACAGGCTCTGCATGGTGCTGACTTTCGGGGTGGGTTACGGGGATGATATGAAGAAAACCAAGGCCGTGCTGGAGCGGCTTGTCGATAGGGAAGCACGGTTTCTGAAAGAACCGGCGCCCCGCGTGCTGCTTTCAGAACTGGCGGACAGCGCCGTGAATTTTACCATTCACGCCTGGTGTCAAACCGATGATTACTGGCCGGCCTATTACGATATGCATGAAAAGGTGAAACTGACCTTTGATGCTGAGGGCATTTCCATTCCCTTTCCACAGCACGATGTACATCTGTATCAAAAAAAATAGCGGTTCACAGCCTATCAGTTCACGGCGGTCATAGACCGCCGTTTTTTTTTATGGCTGTCAATGCAGTCGGCGCCTCGATGTGTATACACCTTTTGAATTGTGCAAATCCCAATCTTCCTCCAGTTTCAGTATAGAACGCACTGTCTCCATCATAATGCCGGGATTGATCGGTTTGACAATATATCCACAGCAGCCGAGCTGCACAGCGGCTCTCACTGTCTCGGCATCATTTTTTCCCGTTAACATGGCTACGGGTATCTGTTTTGTGGCATCATTGCTTTTTACGGCCTTTAAAAATTCAAGGCCGTTCATCTCGGGCATGACGATATCAGAGAGGATGAGCGCCACATCGGGGTGTGCCGCCAGCTTTTCAACGGCTTGCTTCCCATTGGGACAGATGAGCGTCTCAAATCCATGTTTATGCAGGTGAAGATAGATGATTTTCTGGGTGTACTTACAGTCTTCGGCAATCAGGATTTTCATGTTTCCGCCTTTATCAGGGAGAGTGATTGGGGCAACAGGATCAAGGCTGATTTCTAAATTGACGTATGCATCTCCGGTTTGTATAAGAAGCAGGGCGTGCATTGTTCTCTATGTATACACATACAATGTAATGTTCTTTGCCTGGCCTCTGCAATGATTTTTTGTTTTTTTTTGGAGAATGTGCGAAGAAAAGAAAATGAAAAGAAACATTTCTATAAAAACACAGTATATATGAATACCTATTTTGAAGTGCAAGGAAGGTTGGAATGACCATTTTAAGCCGCAGTGAAGAGATGTATATGGTGGCCATCTGGGAGCTTGAAGATGAGGCCTACGGTGTGGCCATTCGGCGACGGGTTACAGAGAAGACGGGGAAGATGATCTCCTACGGCGCTTTGTATATCGCGTTGGATCAGTTGCTGAAAAAAGGGTATGTTGATAAAATTCCCGGTGAACCGACGGCCAAGCGCGGGGGGCGGAAAAAATTTTTCTATACGTTGACCGATCCCGGTATTGAGGTGTTAAAGCGGACATATGCCCATCAGAAGGCGTTGTGGACAGGCGTCTCCGGGTTGATCGGGGAGTCGGGCGGACAATGAGACCGTTTCTGATTAAATGGCTGGCCGCCGTTTTCTGTTTTCTGTCACCCGCCGCGCATCGGCAGTCCCTGCTGGGGGATGTTGAAGAAGATCTGGATGATGTGGTTTCTCAAAGGGGATGGGGGCGGGCTGGATTTTGGGTGATCATGCAGCTCTTTTTATCGATTGTTGTTGTTCTCTCTCACCATTTTCTATGGAGCTGGAGCATGTTTAAAAATTATTTAAAAATTGCCGTTCGAAATCTCCAGAAGCATAAAGGCTATTCTCTGATCAATATTCTCGGCTTGTCCCTGGGCATGGCCACCTGCATTTTCATCCTGCTATGGGTGCAGGATGAGTTGAGTTATGACCGTTTTCATGCCAATGCCGAACGCATCTATCTTGTGGAATCTGAGTGGATGTACAATGGTGAATTGAATATCTGGGATGCCACACCGGCACAGCTGGCCCCCGCCATGGAGGCTGATTTCCCCGAGGTCGAGTCGGCTGTGCGTATGAAGCAGCGTTACAGAACCCATGTGCAAACCGGAAAGACAGCCTTTGAAGAGAATGATTTTTTCTGTGTCAGCCCCTCATTTTTCACCGTGTTTGATGATGCGCTGTTAAGCGGCAATGCCTCAACCCTGTACGAAGATCCCTTTACGTTGATGCTTTCTGCCTCAGCCGCTCAGAAATATTTTGGGACCACGGATGTTGTGGGGCGCGTACTTCAAATCAATCAGAAGCTCGCCTTCACCGTGAAGGGCGTGTTTGCTAATTTTCCAGACAACTCCCATCTACATATCGATTTCATTGCGCCGTTTGACGCCCTTCATGCCATGGGTGAGGATCTCTCCGACTGGGGGCGCTTTGATTTCAGGACCTATCTCCTGGTACAGGAAGGCCTCACAGCCGCCCAGGTCAACGCCAAGATGCGCGACTACTATCAGACGCATTCGGCAGACTCCGGCACCAAACTGCGCTATACGCCGTTGACGCGGATTCATCTCTATTCTGCCAACGGCAGCGGCAGTATTCTCTATGTACGCCTCTTCTCGCTCATCGCGTTGGTGGTGTTGGTGGTGGCCTGTATCAATTTTGTCAACCTCTCTACGGCCAGGGCCACGCTGCGATGCCGTGAGGTGGGGGTGCGTAAGGTGGTGGGGGCGCAGCGGCCCGACTTGATCCGTCAGCTCATGGGTGAGTCGCTGGTCTTCACACTCATGGCCTTCATGGCCGCGGCACTGCTTGTGCTTCTCCTGCTGCCGGGGTTCAACGGCCTGGCAGGCAAGGCCCTGACACTCGCCACCTTGGCATCGCTTCCTATTCTTCTGGGCATGGCCGGCATTGTGCTGGCCGCGGCGCTGCTCTCGGGCATCTATCCCGCCCTCTATCTCTCGGCCTTTGAACCCTTGAAAACACTGCGACGATCGCGCGGGTCTGCTGCCGGCGGGAAGCGGCTCAGACAGGTGCTCGTGGTCATTCAGTTTGCCGTCTCCATCGCCCTGGTGGTGGGCACCTTGGTTATCGGCAGTCAGATCAGGTACATTCGCAACAAGAATTTGGGCTTCGACAAAGAGAATCTCATCTATGTGTCCCTGAACAGGCAGTCCCGGCAATATGTAGACCGGTTGAAGGCTGAGCTCAGCGGGCATCCGGCGATATTGAAGATTGCAGCCACGGATCAGGTGCCGGTGAATCAGGGGAATTACTCCATATTGAGCCGCTGGGATGGCAATACCGCCCAGAAACGTGTGATGTTTCACGGCATGAGTGTGGATGAAAATTATTTTGATCTCATGGGCATGACGCTGGTTGAGGGCGAGGGCTTCTCCCGTGAGCGAGGCGTCAAGGGGATGGTGGTCAACCAAGAGGCCGTGCGACAGATGGGGCTGGAGTCTCCGCTGGGAACCGAGGTGCAGTACTGGCGGTCCAGTGCACGCATTGCCGGCGTGGTGCAGGATTTCCATTTCAAGCCGCTGCGCGATGATATTCTGCCGCTGTTTATCATCTATGAACCGCGCCGTTTCAATAAACTGATTTTCAAGGTGCGGGGGGAGGCCATTCCTGAGGCACTGGCTGCCATGGAGGCGGCGGTGACCCGTGTGGCGCCTGACTATCCCTTTGCCTATCACTTTCTGGATGACCGCATTGACGCCATGTACAAAGCCGAGATCCGCACAGGGGGCATCTTGAATGCGTTTACCGCCTTGATTATTCTCACCTCCTGCATGGGGCTCTTTGGCCTGGCCGCCTTCACAGCGCAGCGGCGGACCAAGGAGATTGGCATTCGGAAGACGCTGGGCGCCTCTGTCTCCGGCGTCAGTCTGCTGCTGGCCAGGGAATTTATCGTTCTTGTGGGGCTGGCCAACCTGGCGGCCTGGCCGCTGGGCTATGTGGCCATGCACCGCTGGCTGCAGAACTTTACCTATAAGATCGATTTGAACCTTTGGTATTTTGCCGGTTCAGCGGCGGCCGCGCTCTTGATTGCCCTGCTCACCGTGAGCCTGCAGGCCGTGAAAGCGGCGTTGGCCAATCCGGTAGAGAGCCTGCGGCTCGAGTAGGCGCGGCATCTCAGAATTTTAAGGGGCGGCCCATTGGGGGACCGCCCCTTTTTTTGCATTGCAGGCGTTCAGAGCAGGGGAATGCCGTGCTCTCTGCAGATCTGACACATCTCATCGGGCCAGACCGAGGATTGAATCTCGCCGATATGGGCTTTTTTCAGGAAGAGCATGCAGAGTCGGCTCTGACCGATGCCCCCGCCGATGGTCTGTGGCAGTGTGCCCTTGAGCAGGCGCTGGTGAAAGGGCAGTGCGGCCTTTTCTTCCTCATCGCGCAGCCTGAGCTGTCGTTTTAACGCCTGGGCATTGACGCGGATGCCCATGGACGAGAGTTCAAAGGCCCGTTCCAGCACCGGGTTCCAGACCAGAATATCCCCATTGAGTCCGAAATGATTGGCACCGGTGGGGGTGGACCAGTCGTCATAGTCCGCAGCGCGGCCGTCGTGGGGGCTTCCATCTGACAGATTGTGTCCAATGCCAATCAGGAACACCGCGCCTTTCTCGCGGCAGATTTCAGTTTCCCGTTCCTTGTCGTTTTTATCCGGAAAGCGGGTGAGAAGCTCCTGGGCGTGAATAAAGTGAATGGTCTCAGGGAGAATGGCGGCACCCAGTTCCGGATAGTGGAGGCAGGTGTCCACCTCTGTGGCCCGGATGACGCCGTAGAGCGTGGTCACAATGGATTTCAGAAAGTCGAGATGCCGCTGGTCCTCATCCATGATCCGTTCCCAGTCCCACTGGTCGACATAGAGCGAGTGCAGATTGTCCAGGACTTCATCGGGACGGATGGCGTTCATATCGGTGTAGAGGCCCTCGCCGGCCTTAAACCCGTAATCCGCCAGGGCCAGGCGCTTCCACTTGGCCAGTGACTGGACAATCTCCCCGGCCTCGTTCATGTCGCGAATATTAAAGCGGGCAGGCTGCTCCCAGCCGTTGAGATAGTCGTTGACCCCTGTTCTCTGTCTTACGATCAGTGGGGCTGAGACGCGCTGAAGATTCAGGTTGAGCGCCAGCCGGTTCTGCAGGCCGTCTTTGATGAATTTGATGGCTTTTTCTGTGCTGCGCAGATCCAGGGCTGCGGCATAGCCTTCAGGGAGCGTGAGTCGGTTTTTCATGCTCTGCCTCAATTGGTTTTTGACTCTTGAATATACTACGGTTAAATATAGGCTTGAGGCGGTTGTATTACAAGAAAAATTCAGGAAGATAAATGTACATTGACGTTGTGCTTAAGCGCTCTCCCGGCTGGCAGCGGAACTTCAGATCGTCCTGGGGCTGTGCCCAGGGCGGATGCAAAAATTTTTAGAGAATGAATATTCATTGGTTCAGTGCTTAAGCACTCTCCCGGCTGGCAGCGGAACAGCCTGTGAAGCCCCTGTTGTGGCATTAGGGGGCTCAGGGCGATAAATTGTGCTTTCTGCCTTGATATGTTGACTTGTTTAACGCAGAAAATGAAATTGATCAACGTCATGTGTCGGACACATAAGGTGAATGTGCCGGGCACATAAGGTGAATGTGTCGGAGATATAAGGTTAATGTGTCGGAGATATAAGGTTAATGTGTCGGAGATATAAGGTTAATGTGTCGGAGACATAAGGTTAATGTGTCGGAGACATAAGGTTAATGTGTCGGAGACATAAGGTTAATGTGTCGGACACATAAGGTTAATGTTGATGGCTGGTCAGGTTCATGTGCCGGACGCATAAGGTTTATGTTGATGGCTGGTCAGGCTTATGTGTCGGACATATAGGGTTTATGTCGTTGGCAGATCAGGTTAATATGTCCGGCGTATCAGGTTGATGTTGTGGGCACATGGCGTTTATCGGTCTGGCAGATCCAGTGCGTGTTTTGTGAAAAACAGCGGTTGTGGCAAGCCGGACCCGCTGTTTTTGCAGTGTGAGGACGTGACCCTGCCCTGTTCGCCCTGGGGCAAAGCCCCGGGGCGAACAAAGGGGGCTATCAAGAAAAACTACCTCGCCTCTTGACATTCCTGCTAATATAGTTTATGTTGCATTATTATATTGAATCACTTCTTATATTTTTTTGAAACAACGGGTGTAAAGCAGTCATTGCTGTTGGCCCCGGGGCACAGCCCCGGGGCGATCAAAGAAAAAGTGGCTCACGATCTAAAATAAATATATCAATCCGTGAATGATCACCCAGGGGCTGTACCCCGGGGTGATCAAAGACCTCATACTTATCTTATTCATACGCTAAGGAATTGCTCATGCTGAAACGAATTTTTTTCGGTCTTTTTCTGGTTGCGGGTTTTTGTCTGGCACAGGATCAGGTGGTTTTAATGGATCAGCTTAAAGCGCTGAACCGCCAGATGGATGCATTGCAAAATGGTAAAGCCAGCCTAAAAAAGGTAGGCGATATCGGTTCTGTAAGGCATCAGATTTTTGAAGTCAAAAGTCAACTTGGAGAGTATGGGGATGATCTTGACAATGTTCTTTATTCTCGTCACGATATTTCACTGGACTACAGGACCGAACTGATCGATTTTTATCTTTATAATCATTCTGATAGTTATTATCAGGCATTTGCAAGAATCAGGAATGTGTCTTCGTATTATCTCGATTATGTGAAACTTAGATGCAATTTCTACAAAGACGGCAGCTTTACAGGTACGGATTATTCCTATATCGATTTTGAATCTGCGGGTTCGACGGGAATGTCTCCCTATCAATATTCATTTCTACAGACCTATTTTGACAAAGTTGATTTTGACAGTGTTGCCTTTGAAGTGGATTACAACAGTTCCTGGAGTGAAGAGCATATCCTTTGGGATCAAATCCTGATCCTCAATTCAAGTGTAGTGAGCCCATATGGTTCTTCTCACAAATGGCAGGGCCAAGTTAAAAATGACTACAATTATTCAATGACCTATCCTGCCATATATGCTTGCATCTACCGTGATGGTCATATGCTCTCATGTGATTATACATATCTGGATGTTCCGGACAATACTATGGCCCCCAACAGTACGGGGACATTTGATTCGTATATGGATCTGCCATCTGAGTATGATGAAATCAAATATTATCTCAGTTATGCGCTGTACTCTTTGGATGGAACCGGTAACCTGCCGCCCAATAAGCCGCTTTGCATTAGTGATTCAATCACGGGTGAAACACGGGTTGAAACTTCTATTGATTTATATTTGGATGATCCCAATAGCGACCGTGTGAATCTCATTGCGGATTTTGGGGACGGTACAGTGGTGAATTTAATTGAAGGATATTCTTCAAAGACCTCTGTACAGCATGCCTATAATGAGACTGGTGTGTATCAGGTCTCCTTCAAGGGGTATGATGACGGCGGTCTTGAAACAGAGGTCTCCGATTTCTGTACAGTCACAGTTAGTCGTGGCTCCAGTCCGGTCATTGTTACGGCTTCACTGGATACTTTGCTGTATGGCGGCAGTACATCGATCACACTGCAGGCCGAGGGGGGGTATCCGCCATATACTTGGGCTGTGGATGCGGGTGTATTACCGCCGGGGCTCATACTGGCCAGTGAAGCAGGGGTTCTGTCAGGGCGGCCTGAACAATCCGGGGATTATGCTTTCACTGTATCGGTGACTGATGGCGGCCTGCCGCCGATTTCTGATTCAATGGCCTATTCGCTGCATGTTCTGAATCACTGTCCGACGATCACTTCAGCCGATTCAATTCGTGCTGTTGCCGGTGCGCATGTTGAATATCATCCCGAGGCCGCTGATCCTGATGGGAATCCGCTGACTCTTGCTTTTATCAACTGTCCCGATTGGCTGCAGTTCGTAAATGAGTCGCTTTCCGGAACAGCGCCGGACAGCGCAGTGACAGCACAATTTGACCTCATTGCCAGTGATGGAGATATGGCGGATACACTTGCAGTGACCGTTATTGTGACGGAGGTGCTTGCGCCTGATATCGCGCTCAGCCATGATGCTTTCGATTATGGTGATGTTTTCTGTGACTCTACTCTGGCCCAGGCTTTTACCATAACCAACAACGGAAACGCGGATCTGACCGTCAGTAACATAGCCCTTACTGGGGATGCCGAGTTTACCATGCCGATCGCTGTTACAGGACTGGTGCTGTCCCCCGAAGCGGAGTGTCGTTTTGAAGTGATGTTTATTCCTGCGATACCGCGTGAGTATTCAAGTGAGCTGATTTTTTACTCTGATGATCCCGAGGATTCAACGATCGTTGTCAATTTGCTGGGCACAGGGATGGCTAATTCTTCTGTGGTGGATGTGAATGTACCCGGCGAATTCAGGTTGGTGGGGAATTATCCCAATCCCTTCAATCCGTCCACGACGATTCTAATGGAAATGCCTTTTCCTGGGCGTGTGGTTGTTGAAGTACTGAATCTGCAGGGGCAGGTTGTGGAGACAGTTACTGACAAGCAGTTGGGTGCCGGTGGGCAATCACTCCGGTGGAACGCAGTCGGCTGTCCTTCGGGCACATATTTTATTCGGATGCGCGCCGGCTCTTTTTGCGAAGTGAAGAAGTGTGTGCTGTTGCGGTGATCACTGCTCGCCCCGGGGCACAGCCCCGGGGCCATCAGTTGAACTTCTGATTGCTCAGATCGCCCAGGGGCTGTGCCCCGGGCCGCACACATTGTTTAGATCGCCCTGGGGCTTTGCCCCGGGGCGCACGCATAAACATTGGGGCATTGCCCTAAAAATAATGACACATTAAAATGAACAAATACAAAATATACCCTGAGACAACGGCATATTATTTTTCTACCATCGCAATCATTCAATGGCTGCCCGTCTTTAAAGAAGACAAGTACTGTAACATAATAATTGACAGTTTAAAGTTTTGCCAGGAAAATAAAGGATTAGGCATTCTGGGCTATGTGATCATGCCTACACATCTTCATTTGCTCACATTCAATTCCGCAGAGAAATTATTGTCGGGAATAATGCGCGACTTTAAGGCTTTTACATCAAAAAAATTGCGAAAGCAATTGGAAGAAGATGGCAATGAGAATTTTATCAGAATATTTTCTAAAGCGGCCCGCTCATTGCATAAGCAAGAATTCAAGATTTGGCAGGATGGTTTTCATCCTGTTGCCCTTTTTTCAGAAAAATGGTTCGCCGAAAAAATGGATTACATTCATATGAACCCGGTTAGAAAAGGATTTGTCGAACTTCCAGAGCATTGGAAATACAGCAGTGCACGGAATTGGATAACAAATGATCATCGCATTATCCGTATTGATAAGGGGTGCACGGTGTAGCTTTGGGCCAGACCCGGGAAAAGTATCCGCCCAGTAACCCCTGGACCATCAAAAAGGCTCGCCCTGGGGCGAGCAAAGGTTTGCCCAAGCCCGCCCTGGGGCACAGCCCCTGGGCCATCAAGGAAGTGTGTGCTGTTGCGGTGATCAGACGTTATCATGCCGGGTGCCGTGTTCATTATGGTCTATCGCGTGGCCTGTGGCTTCAGCCCATGCAATAATGCCTGATCGCCCAGGGGCAAAGCCCCGGGGCCATCAGTTGAACTTTAAATACATGGGAAATACAGCCGTGTACGGAATGGGAGGTGTGGTTGCATCACTCCTTTATACGTAGAATGGCTACAAGGCCTCTACAGTGATATTGGGGTTTTGACGGCAGTAAAATTTTACAGCGGCCACCTTGGCGGGAATATCTGTCACAGTCAGCCCATGGTTGGATTCAATAAAGTAAATTTTCTGTTCTATGCAGAGTTGTTTTACATAATATAAAGACCTGTCATTTTTTGATTTGAGTCTGATGCTGTTCATTTTAAAATACCTTCAATTGTGGCAGATGATAATTTTTTACAACGGCAATATGCAATTGTATGGGCAGTCTGATTTTAACAAGCGGTTTAATTTGATTGGGCAAAATTTCATGGGCATACAACATGCTTCACAATAGAGATGAATTTTAATCATATGAGAAAAGGGAAACAAGCAAAAAGCTTATAAATGAGGCGTGTTACCGAAATTTAATAAAATCAGTCACATGCTCTCTCATTGCCCCGAGGCAAAACGCCGGGGCAGTCAGATGTTTCTGAAAAGGGAAGCGTAGAGAGCACTACCTGGAATGAGCGTGCCTTCCGTATGAGGACTGCGCATGGCTGAGGCATAGGCAATACCTCTGTGCATGAGCGCCATGTAAGAAATGGGGAACAGATGAAAAATTGTTTGCTGTGGTTCTGTTTTGTTGTTTTTGGCGTATCTCTCCCCGCCGATGCCTGCACGGTTTTCTATGCTTCAGATGGACAGTTGATGCTGGGGGGAAGCAATGAAGACTGGTCGGATCCTCATACAGGTGTTTTCTTCATTCCTGCTGAAGCGGGAAAACACGGGTGGGTGAAATTTGGATTTATGAGCGGGTGGCCGCAGGGGGGCATGAACGATCAGGGTCTGTTCTGGGATGCCACAGCCTGTAGCGCGCTTGATATGCCTGATTCAGAGGCCAATAAAGAGAAATTTGATGGCCCTTTGATGCAGAAAGTGATGGAGGAGTGTGGCACAGTGCAGGAAGCGCTGTGTCTCTTTGAAAAATACTATTGCGATGATCAGTACAAAGCACAGTATTTGATTGGAGATACCACTGGGAATTCAGTGATTGTTGAGGGCGATTGTTATATTCTCAAAGATAAAAATTATCAGGTCATGACCAATTTTTATCAGTCACACCCGGATTTGGGCGGGTATCCGTGCTGGAGATATGAGACGGCTGTGTCGATGCTGGAAAGTACTGATGAAATATCAACGGATCTTTTTGGGGCAATTCTCTCTGCCACGCATCAAGAGGGACGCTATCCCACACAGTACTCCAATATCTATGATCTGAAGAGTGGCGTGGTCTATTTATGCTACTTTCATAATTTTGAGGAGTTCATCTCCATCGATCTGAAAGCGAATTTGGAAAAGGGGAGGAATACACACGATTTACCATCGCTCTTCTCACACATTAAAATATTGGGCCCTTCCTCGGGATCCAGGGTAAATCCGTCCTCTGTCACATTGAGGTGGCAGGGCAAGAAGACGAGTCAATACCAGCTGTATTGCTCTGTTGACCCCCATTTTACAGATTGTGATCCAATGCCCGTTACGGCATCTCATTCATCTCATCCGATGGTTCTCTTTGCAACCGTTCTTATGGGCATGGCGTGCATGGGCGCTGGGAGTAGAAAACGTGGCGTGGCCAAGGCATTAATTGGGTTGACATTTGTGTGGCTTATTTTGTCTGTTCAGTGCAAAGGGCGGGTTACAGACCCTTCAGAGAGTGCAGGCACGATTCAGGAGATGCACATTACCCTGGAAAATTTGGAGAAAGACGTCACCTATTATTGGAAAGTTGTGGCCCGGCCTGAGGGGAACAGAGATTTCACCAGTGAAAGCCTTGTTCAACGTTTTGAAACAACAAATTGATTGATAATGTATAAGATTCAGTTTTTATTGTATTTGATTTTGAGTGAGTTAATGTGCGCCCAGGGGCAAAGCCCCGGGACGAGCTGATGTATATTTAAAAATTGGCAATCAGCGATGTCAGCAGTGTCGTATCTGTTTTCTTGAGATGTGGGCTGTGTACTTTATTCTGATAGTTTAAGGTATAGCCCATGCCCAGGGAGAGCATTTTATTCAGTGCGGCCTCAAGAGAGGCATTCCAGTTGATGAAATATTTTTCTGAATCCTTGAGTGGTGTGAAGTATTCTGCTTTGTTCTTCAGTGTCACGTGTTCATTGATCTTCCATTGATCATCCACTACGGTCTTTACAGAGAAAAAACGCTGGGCTTCTGCGTTCTGAATTGTTGTTTTTTCCCATAGGATGACAGTTGAAAAAGTGATGTTCAATGTGTGCAATTTGTTTTTGACTGCATCCATGCCCACGCCGGGTCCCACCTGGAGGCGGTATTCAAATCCCGCAAACCGGTTCTTCTCATAGGCGGCACCCACGCTTGCAAAGAAGCGGCCGGATATGTTCCGCTCGCCTTTCAGCCCGGCGTCTGTGCGACTGGCAATCTCTTTACCACCCATAGAGGAGGAGAGCGTCATGCCGTGAACCTGGAGGCTGCTCTGTGTCCACTGTTTCTTCAGGTCTGCCTTGATCGACATGGTCTCAGATTTTGCATTGCCATTGGTGCGCACGTAGCCCAGCTCCAGGCGTTTGGTCATAGGCGTTTCCTGGGCCATCAGCCACACAGGGCATACCAGAATCATCATGAAGAAAACATTTTTCATTGCAGACCTCCTTTTTATTACAGCCATTTTTTCCGTTTAAAAAAGGCAAGCATGCCACCGGTCACCAGCAGGATGAGGCCCCACACTGCAAAGTAGGCGTATTTCCACTTCAACTCAGGCATCCATTCAAAGTTCATTCCATAGATGCCGGCAATAAATGTGATGGGAATGAAGATGGTGGCGATGATGGTCAGCACTTTCATCACTTCATTCATACGGTTGCTGACGCTGGACATATACATGTCAAACAGCCCGGCGTTCATGTCGCGCATGGTCTCCAGCATGTCGATAATTTGCACAGCATGGTCGTAAATGTCTCTGAAATAGGGGCGCGATGGGGGGTGAACCAATGTAGACTCTGCTCTTTCCAATTGACTGACAGCCTCGCGCAATGGCCAGATGGCCTTTTTCATGTAGAGCAGGCGTCGCTTGATGGTATGCAGGGTTTGCAAACTGTTAGGACTGGGGGCGGTCATGACCTCATCCTCCAGCGATTCAATCTCGTCGCCTAATTTTTCCAGAATATTGAAATAGTTGTCGACAACCGCATCCATGAGTGCATAGGCCAGATAATCAGTGCCAGATTTGCGTATACGTCCCTTTTTTCCTTGTAGCCGCTCCCGAATGCCGTCAAATACGTCTCCCGGTCTTTCCTGGAAGCTGATCAGAACATGGGGCATGATCAGTATGCTGACTTGTTCCGTCTCTAAAATGTTTTTATGGGGATTCCAGTAGAGCATTTTGAGAACGATAAAGAGATAATCTCCCAGGTCTTCAAATTTGGGCCGTTGCTCTGTGTTGACAATGTCTTCAAGAATGAGGGGATGAATCTGGAAATGTTCGCCTATTTGTTTGATCAGTTCGAGCTTATGTAAGCCATCAATATTGATCCATGTGGTCTTGGCGGGATTTGTCTCAGGAATCGGGTTCAGGGCGTCAGTTGATGTGAATGGGGCCAGCGTGTCCTTGTCATAGATTCGGGTGGAGATTTGGACTTGGTCAATCTTTCTTTCACCTGTGTGGATTAATGTCCCCGGCGGCAAGCGCGCGTGCGGGGACCGCTTAAATTTAAACAGTGTGTTTTTATGTTCCATGGGCACACTCCGGGTTAGGGTTCCTCACCGGCAAGGATTACGCGTCAGAATCTCTGTCCCGGCTCATATGCAGTGTGACGTTGGTGAAGGGAATCTCAATGTGCTGCGCATCGAAAGCCAATTTAAATCGGCGGTTGAATTCGCGCCCTACGCGCCACTGCATGATGGGCCGGGTGGTGGTTCGGGCCTTGATGATCAAGGCTGAATCTCCAAAGCGATCTAAACCCATGATCTCCAGCGGCTTTAATATGTCGGGGCCAAAGTCCTCGTCTTCTCTCAACTCTTCATCTACGGCCTTCATGACCGCCATGACTTCATCCACATTTTCCTTGTAGGCGACGCCAATATCAAAGACATAGCATGAATATTCCTTGGTCATGTTGGTGACCACGTCAATCTGGCCGTTGGGGATATAGTGCACATTGCCGGCCAGATCGCGCAGAATGGTCATCTTGAGGGTGACGCGCTCCACCACACCGCCTTTGCCGGCCACTTCCACCACGTCGCCCACACGGAGCTGGTCCTCTAGCAGGATGAAAAAGCCACTGATCACATCTTTCACCAGGCTCTGGGCGCCAAAGCCCACGGCCAGTCCCATGACGCCGGCAGCGGCGATAATCGGCCCTATTTTAATGCCCAGCTCGTTGAGAATCATGGCCATGGCCGTAAGTGCGAGGATGAGGTGTATGGCCTGCCGCAAAATGCCAATGAGTGTATTCAGGCGTTTGTGGTACTCGGCATTCTTTCTTTTTCTTCGCTGTACAGTGACCTTTAAGAAGCGCCCGATGATCCACTGGGCCAGCTTCATACTGATATAGGTCATGATCACTATGGCCAGAATACGGTATCCCGAAGGGTGCATCCATTCTTTGATTGCCTGCAATATGGGGGTCATGGTTTGTTTTTAGCCTTTCTCGGCGCCATCTTGGCTACCAGATACCCGGCCATGAATCCGATGGCCACAAGCAGGGGGATGAGCACGATGCGTGAGAGTGACATAGTCCAGAAGAGAAATTGAAGTGAGACGGTTTGTACATTCTGTATTACCACAATCAGCACCAGAACCGCCAGAATCATCAATCCGATGGTTTTCAATCGTGCCATATCGACGACTCCATTCCTTGAACAGTTTATTTTCGGCCTACAGTCAACACGGGAATTTCTGTACTGCGGATGATGCGCTCTGCATTGCTGCCCAGCAGCAGGTGGTCCAGTGCGCCCATGCCGCGTGTGGCCATGACGACTAAATCTACTCTATTCGCCGTGGCGTATTCGCTGATGGCTTTATGGGCCTTGCCTTCGGTGACGGCGTAATGGGCGTCTTCAGCCGGTACTTCTGCAAAACGGATGAGGTTCTCCCTGATATTCTTTTTGAGCTGAGGATTTGTCTCAAAGATGGATTCCAGCTGTGTGGCGTAGAAGGCGGGATGGGCCTCCTGCTCCACGGCATGCAGGAATGTGATCTTTGCTCCGTATTCGAGGGCGATATCCAGCCCTTTGCCAACGGCCCGTTTGGAGAATTTGGAGAAGTCAACAGGCACCAGCACATGTTCAATGGCCTGGCGCTCCCAGGCCTTTCTGACGGTGAGCACAGGCACCGGAGCATGGCGGACAATTTTCTCAGCCACACTGCCGAAGAGCCAGCGCTTCATGCCGGTACGTCCGTGTGTACCCAGGATGACGAGGTCAAAGTGGTGGTCGTACATGAAGTCGAGAAGCACGTCCGGCGCCGAGACACCGCGCAGCAGTTTCGACTCGACCTGCACACCGTGTGAAGCACTCTCGGCACAGCGCAGCCGCAGCTTTTCGGCCCGCTCCTTCTCTCGCTCAGTCACAGCCTTTGTAAAGGTTTTCAGGTTGTTGCCCTCGTTGACATCTTCCTGAAAGAGCACCACGGCGTGTACCAATGTGACCTTGGCGCAGAATTTTTCTGCCAGAAAGAGACCGTATTCCACGGCATGGCGTGAGGACGGGCTGAAATCGACGGGAATCAATATATTCTTAAACGGCATCAGAGACCTCCTGAATGAGATGATAGGTCGTTTTACTTCACAATGACTACAATGGTTTCAATGCGGTCGTTCTGTGTGATGTGCGGAAGAATGGCCACTGTCTTTTTGATCAGATTCCGCCGCCCCAACCGGGTGGAAATAGTGGTACGCCCCCGCTCGCGAATGTTCTCCAGCGCATCGCCCGTCACTTCCCAGAGCTGGGTGAGATTTTTAATAGACTGGCCGGTCAAAGAGACGCCGTTTTCCCAGAAGGCGCTGCCCGCTTTATTCACGTAGAGTATGTTGAAGTCGGCAGAGAGAAAGAGGACGGGTTCATCCATTGTGTCCAGAATACGTTGAAGATGGCGCTGGCCATCGGTGATTTTAGCCGATTTTAACTGGTTAAAGAGGCGCAGCCGGTTCAGCGCGGTATCGATATGCTGTGAGAGTTGGCCGAATTCATCCTCATTTTCCAGATCGAAGCGAATCTCCTCCTCGCCGCGCTCCAGGGCGGACAGTGTCCGGCTGATGCGGGTGATCGGAAGGAAAAGCCGATGCGGGAAGATGACAATCAGGTAGACCACGATGATCACCGCAAGGAAGAGAAAGGTGAAGGTGTTGCGCTGCGCTCTGATGCCCTGCTGTACGCCTTCAGCGGCGTGTTTTTCTAGCGCGGCCCTCGCTTTACGTGTGATGGCTTCTGTGAGCCGTTGAATGGCTTCTGCACCGTTACGAAGCTCTGCAAAGATCACGGCCTTGTCATTTGAAATGCCCGCCGCTGCAGTCTCCACGTCAAGATTCATCTCCTTGGCCAGTTGATCGGCGGCATCCTGCGTGATGCGGCCCTTTTGCTGGAGACGTTGAATCTCACTTTCATAGGATTTCAGCTGCCGTTGCAGGCGGCTGAGTGTGCGGGGGTCGTCCTGGAGCGTCTTGACAAGCAGGGTGACGCGCCCGCTGTAATCCGCCATCAGGCTGAGCAGCGAATCGAGCTCGGCGTTGTACTCCGGGGCGTAGCTGTAGGCGCTTACAATGGAGGCATTCATCTGTCGGAGCGTGCTGCGATTGCTTTGTATATAGGTGGAATCAAGTGTAATCATGAAGTTCTTTTCATCACGCCGGGCCTCGAGAAAGCGGATGGAGAGCGACTCACCGAGCTCTGCAATGGGAGTGTCTGTGGTGGAGATGCGCTGAATCTGATCGACCATGCCGTTGAGATAGTTGAGCGAGAGCAAAGCCGCTCCCAGGGCCAGCGCCGCCACCACGCCCAACGCGATGCGAATACGGGATTTGCCTGTCACGCCCGGCCTCCCTCAGGAGACAGCGCCATGGCTTCAATGTCACGCTCCGCCCCAACCACGATCAGAATGCTGCCCTCTTCGACGATATCTCCGGGGCCGGGGAGATCGTTAAGAATGCTGCTCTCCACTACCTTGCCTGCATCGTCGATTCGTGTGACACGTTTCTGTATGGCGATCACATTGACATTGAAGCGTTTGCGGATCTCCAGCGCCATCAGTGTTTTTCCAATGAAGGCTTTGGGGGCTTCCAGCTCCACCAGGCTGTGGCCGGTAGAGAGATGGATGCGCTCATGAATGCCCGGGGCCAGCAGTTTTTTGGCAATGGTATCGCCCATCTGGTCCTCAATGTTGATAACCTGATCGGCCCCGATACGCCGGAGCACGCGGGCGTAAAGGGCGTCAGCCGCACGGGCAATCACCGGATAAATACCCATTTCTTTGAGAATCACAGTGGTCAGAATGGCTTCTTCCTGCGCGTTTCCAAGGGCGACTACAGCGGCGTCCACGGTTTCAATCTTGGCCGACCGCATGGCGGCCTCATCGGTGGAGTTGAGCACCAGGGCCATGGCGACACGGTCTTTGACCGCATCGACTTTTACCGGATCACGGTCGATGGCGATGACCTCGGCGCCTTCAGATGAGAGGGTCTGGACGATTTTCATTCCGAAAGTGCCCAGGCCGATGACAACAATTTGCATAACGCCTCCTGTTTATCCGATAAGAATCCGTGCGTCCGGGTAGCCGATACGGGCCCGGCGCACGCCCCTGGCCAGGGCGATGCCCAGCGTCAATGGGCCGATACGCCCCAGAAACATCAGCATGGCGACGAGCCAGCGGCCCTGCAGGGTCAGTTCCGGTGTGACGCCGGTGGAGAGTCCCACGGTGCCGAAAGCCGAAACGGTTTCAAAAAAGAGATCGACGCTGTTTTGCGGCTGCCAGCTCATGAGCAGGATAAAGGCGACAATGACCACCAGTCCGGCGCTGACGGTGAGGGCCAGGGATTTTCGTACGGCGCTGTCAGGAATGGTCCTTTTTAAGACCTCGACACGTTGACGCCCCAGCAGTGTGCTCCTGATTGACAGGAGCAGCACGGCAAAAGTGGATGTCTTGATGCCGCCGCCCGTGGAACCCGGTGAAGCGCCGATGAACATCAGGCCGATGAGAATGGTCAGCGTGATCCGTGAGAGTTTACCCACCTCCAGTGTGTTAAAGCCGGCGGTGCGTGCTGTGACCGACTGGAACAGCGCGGTCCAGAGTTGGCCGGTCAGCGGTTTTCCGGTCAGCTGCCCGTCGAACTCAAAGAAGAAAATGGTCAGAAAACCTGCAATTACCAGTACCGCAGAGGCGGCGAGCACCAACTTGCTGTGTGGAGAGAGCCGACCTTTGTGCCTGAGCTTTCTGTTAATGTCATGTACAACAATGAAGCCCAGGCCGCCAACCGTGATCAATCCCATGATGGTCAGGTTGACAACAGCATCGCCGCTGTAGCGCATCAGAGAGTCGGAAAAGAGTGAGAATCCGGCGTTACAGAAGGCGGAGATGGAGTGAAAGGCGCTGAAATAGAGGGCCGTGAGCGGAGACTCAAAATCAAAAAGCCAGCGTGAAAAGAGCAGCAGGGCGCCGATGAGTTCAGCAATAAAGGTCATTCGGAAAATATAAAAAATCATCGAATAGACATTTTTGTCTTCGTCGAGCATCTCCTGCATCATCTGGCGCTGACCAAAGGTGAAACGCCCGAAGAGCAGGGCCACAAAGGCGGAGTAGGTCATGATGCCCAGGCCGCCCAGCTGAATCAGTACCAGGATGACTATCTGTCCAAAGGCGGTGAAGTAGCTGGGCGTGTCCTGCACAATCAGACCCGTCACGCAGGTGGCCGAGGTGGCGGTGAAGACCGCATCGGTGAGGCTGGCACCCTGTCCATCTGTTGTGGCCGCGGGAAAGGTGAGCAGTACGGCGCCAATGGCAATGGTGGTGAGGAAGCTGAGTACCACAATCTGGGCGGTGTTCAGCCGGACACCCTGTATCATGCGGTTGAATTTGGGCGTCTGGACAAAGCGCCGCATGAGTACAATAAAATAGCGTATGATAATGATGCCCCCTGCCGTGGAGAGTGAGATCAGGTTCAGCAGGGGCGGTACCACGGCAAGGATATCGACAAAATGCCTTTTAATGTAGGCGCGCTTGGGGAAGGTGTAGGCCCAGGTCATGGTGGCATCTACCAGGAAGGCCAGAAGCAGAAGGGCTTGCACAATGCGTCCAAGAAGCGGCAGGGGGTGAGGCAGCTGCCAGCGGAGGCCCGATTGGAGGATGAGCAACACCAGGGTGGCCCCGGAGAGGGCGTAGCCTGTACGCTGAAGTTGGACCATCCATGGGGGCAGGGTCCTGGCCGAACGCAAAACGCGAGACTGGCGCTGGAAGCGCAGGCGATTCCATAGATGTTTCAATTTGGCACGCGGCATAGTGGCTTCTAATTTTGTTTTTGATATTATAGAAATATAGTGCAAAGTGGCGGGTCAAGGCAAGAAGGAAGTCGTTTTTCTCTGTGGCTGTTGGTCTCTGGCGCACAGCGGATGAAAAAGACAGCCCTCTGCCGCAGGTAAGTGGCAGAGGGCCGGGGGGACGAATGAGGGAGAGGGGGGATTCTATTCGTTTTCTACGGGAGTATAGAGCGTGCCCATGAACATCAGTGTGCCGGAGTGATGGTCGCGAATTACATAGAGAAAGGGCCGGTTCAGGTTCATCATGGGTTTGATGCTGGTTTCACGGAAATCAACCACAGTGACTGCAGCGGCTTCCGTGCCCGCTTCGGTGACCTCTACAAAGGTGCGGTGCAGCACCTCGCTGATGAAGATGTCGCGGTCCGCGTTGATCTTGCTGAAGTCGGCACCGCCGGTGAAGGCCACGCCCATGCCCATGGCGCTGAGCACTTCCTTCAGTTCCCAGTCATCCTCTACTTTGAAGCGGGGCATGTAGAGGTCCATCTCCGTCTCGTTGAGCAGCGCCAGCCAGGTGTTCCATTGCTCGGCGGTAAAGCTGTTGAGCAGCTCGTCCAGACGGCGGCCCTCGGCGGGTTGCACCAGGGTCATGCTGTAGTGTCCGTCGCCATAGGGGAGATCGATAATATTTACCTCATGATTGGCGCCCCATTGAAAGGTGTCGTATAGATGCATCATCTTGCACGCGGCTGTGGAACCGTCTTCCAGAATGAAGCTGCCGTCAAGTGTCTTCTCTGTGTCGAATTCTGTGGTCCAGGCGGCTTTGAAATAGAGGGCGTTGATCAGGAAAAGCACGGTGCTGGGGTCGATCTCATCCAGCATGTCCTCAATTTTGCCGTGGGTTTTTTCGGAGATGTAATTGTTGATCACATCCACGGAGGCGGGGTCGGAGAAGTCCAGTGTCCGGGCTTCGGCGTTGAACCACTCCGCCAGGGCCTGGGAGAAGGCGGGCAGCAGGGCAAAGTCCTGGCGGGCCCAGCTGGAGTTGGCGATCTCCATGATCACCTCGCTGTCCAGTGTGGTCAGCAGGTCGATGAGCGCCTTGTAGGTGGCGTTAATTTCGGCAGTGGTCATGTCTCTATACCCCAGTACGGTGCGCATGGCATCGGCTGTGCTGCCCTCAGCTCCGTTGTAAGCCATGCCCAGGGCCATGGAAATGGAGAGCGGAGAGATGAAGGTGTTGGCGTCTCCACGGCTGAGGGCCATGTGCGAGAAGAGATCAAAACCAAAGGTGTTACTTGAGGCGACCAGGGTCTTCTCAAGGGTGCTGAGGCTGCGTGGGGGATCGCTGGGCGGCGTCATCGGGTCGTTGGAGCTGCAGTGCATGATGAAGAGGCCAACGGCCAGGGTGATCAGGAGGGTTTTCAGTGTTTTCATCGTATCCTCATCTTTTTGTTTGATGTCTCAGTCATGATTACGGTTGAGCAGGCGACTTTCCCTCTTTTATCGGCGGATGGCAGCAAAGCGGCCCCGGTCAATAATGCCGGGGAACCCCACCCAGGTCCAAAGCCCGGTGAGGCTGTCGCCGTGTACTTGTCCGTGGAGATAGATATTGTGATCGGCCCAGCCTGGGTGGAGGTTGACAGCGAGGCTGTCATGCTGCACCGTGCCTTCCAGCGTGCCTGTGCCTGTAAAGGGGTTGTTGATATTGTCGCGTTCTTCCTGCGGTGTGAAAGACCAGGCACCATTGAGCTGAGTCTCAAACACCGGGTCTTTTGTGAAGGCCAGATAGCCTATAGCGATTTGCCCCCCGTCGACATTGAAGATGGTGGCCGAATACACCGGGGCGTTGGCCGATTCAGGCTGCAGGGGTTGTGCTTTCTCGCAGCCGGCCACCAGGACCAGCCCGGTGAGCAGAGGGAGGATGATTTTTATTCTCAGTCGTATGCTGTGCATGGCACGATCCCGTCTAGAGAGGTATGACGCAGGTGATGCGGTGCGTGATGACATTGGCATCCTGCAGTGAGAGGGCACCGGCCGGCGCCACAATGAAATCGGCGTTCATGGCGGCATCGGTTTCAGCAAAGAACATCCAATCGCCGCCCACACCGGGCAGGCCGCCGCCGGTGAGCAGTTTGCCGTGGTAGAGGAGGTTGAATTCGGGGAATCTCAGCGTCAGCCCCCAGGTGAATGTCCATTCCAGCCAGTTCTCTTTTTGCCGGCGGTCATTTTCCGCCAGATAATCGAGCTGATGCAGCCTGTAGCTGATGTTGCGCCACTGCATGCCGAGCTGGAAGCCCCACTTTTCATTGTCGCGCTTCAGACCCATGCGGTACCAGAAGTTCTTGAATTTGAAACGATTCTCAATGGTCCTGCCGCCGGTGAGAATGGGGTTGCCGCTGACAGTGTTGGTGTCGCCCGCGGCCTCGGCCCAGGTCTTGGAGGTGATGGGCTCGCTGATCATCTCCACGCCAAAGGTCACCGGTCCGCGGGTTTTGGAGAGGCCCAGCCCCAGTCTGAAGGCATCGGAGTAGCCGGGATCACGGGGGATGCGCATGATGTCGTAATTGGGGATCTTGGGGTGCGTCTTCCGGTTGTAGGTGGTGGCCAGCGCCAGGGTCCAGCCGCGTGTGCCCATGGGCGTCCGAAAACCGAGATGCCCGCCCCAGAGGCGGTGGCGGTCCAGCTCGGTGCGTGTGGGCGGCCTCTCATCGTCTCCGGGCAGTGTATTCATCCAGGCCCAGCCCCAGAGCGGGGTAATGCGGTGCGTCATGTCTGTGCGCTGATGCACCAGTGTGGCCTCCAGCTCACGTTTTCCATCCATCTGATACAGGGCGGAGAGGCGTCCTGATTTGATGCTGCCCTCCTGTTCCACGCGGTCATTCCATGCGTAGAGCATCTGCACGCCGTCCAGTGCCTGCAAATCGGCGTAGCTGGCGCCAACGCCCAGAGAGAGCCTGTCGTTCACTTTGAATCCCAGCGCGCCCGTGGCCATGAGGTTGTTGGCCGACCGGTCGGAGAGGCGGTTGCCGGCGGCGGGGCTGGACTGGGGATCAAAGTTCTGCATGGAGACGGCAAATCCGCCAAAGAGTGGCGTTCCTGCAAAGTAGAGGCCCATGGGGAGTGTGCGTGCGCGGCCCAGATTGTTCTGTATTCGGTAGAATGCCGGTGCTGTGTAGACCCAGGAGGCCGCTACTTTGGCCCCTTTTGCGGGATTCAGGAAGGGATCGAGATAGCCATCGGCCACGGCCATGGAGAGACCGGCCAGACCCCCATTCTCAGCGGGGAGATAGGCAAACTGGTCACCGCCGGCCAGCGGCAGTGATTTGATGGGGATGATCTGACTCTCAGCCGTTCCCGCCGTGAAGATCAGAAAGAGCAGTAGCCCTATACATTTTTTCAAGATTGACATCGTCCTGTCCTCTGTTTGCATTGTCCCTGGATGTTTTTTTTCATTCAAGGAGTGTGCCAAGCCGTTGGCAGGCAGTCATGTGGATGATTGGTGATGGAATGACGGCGGATTTCTGAGGATGTCTCAGATTTCTGAGAGTCAGAATTGGATGCGGAGGCCCAGGCCGATGAGTGTTTTCTGGTAGTATCGGTTGCGGTAGGGCGACTCATTCTCATACCAGCCCCATCGTATGGAGAGCTGTGTCTCTGGATTCAGAGAATGGGTGAATTCAAAAACCGTCATGCTCATGTCCTCTGACTCTGTGTCGGGACGCAGCTGAAGGCTCGGGTTCAGGGGATTGTCGTAGTGTTTACCCCGCCAGACCGATTTGAGATGGAGCAGGTTGCGCGTGCCGATCTCCCGGGCGGCGGTGAGTTGAATGGCGGGCTGTGAATAGTTGAATCCCGTGCTGTTGGATGTGACTTTTTCATAGCCGAGACGCACTCTGATGAGCATATGGCGGTAGTATTCCAGCTGCCAGGAAGCCCGCCAGAGGCTGTCGTATTGCCGCCCCGAACCGTAGGTCCACGGGTCTCCGCCCTCGGCATTGGCGTTCCAGTTGACAGGGGTGCGGTCGTAGCGTCGTCCACCTATGGCGGCCTGCCATGCCATGCGGAGCTGGCTTGAGGCGGCCCAGATCAGTTTGAGCCCGGCCTCGCGCTGCCTGTGGTCGTAGAGCCGCCCCTGGCTGTAATCCAATACCATCGACCGGAAGTAGAGATGCCCCCGTAAGGCCGATGCCAGTCTGCCGGTGATCTCGATCTGGAGCATGGGCAGCTGATAGCCCTGGTCGGTTGAGAAGTAGGATTTACCGCGATAGCGCAGCCGGGTGCTGATTTGAATACGGCGGGCGGTTTGGTGAACGAGCTGCGTGGTGAAATCGATCAGGCTTCGGTTTTCCGTGTGATAGGCCGCAAATCCCTGAATGCCGGCCTGGGCTTCAACGCCGGCATGCCAGCGTGTGGAGAGGCGTCCGCTTCCGCTGATGTTGAGATGAAAACGGCCCGTGAGTGTGGAGGTGGGGCGTTGCGGTGATTCAAAGATGTTGTTGTCGCGGCCCAGGGCGCATCCGGCCTGCCGGTTCCACTGCCACTGTTGCGCCTGCAGGCCATTGGACAGGGCCAGCAGGAGGAAGAGCAAGATCAAAGTGCGTGCGTTGCGAGGCATCAGCGCTGTCGTTTTTGGGGCTGGGCCAGGGTGTAGAAACGGGCGGCCTGCTGTTGAAGGCTGTCCGCCACAATCTGGAGGCGGTTCTGGTAGGTGTGCAGCCGCTTGATCCAGGCCTTGAGTGTGGCGGGTGAGGCAGGTACCGGGGCTGTGAGTTCCAGGGCCGGCCTGTCGAGAAGGGTGCTGCCGCTGTTGCCGCGGATTTCGTTATACTCCATGTCCGGGTTGTCGAGGGCACTCATCTCATTTGTCTGGCGCGTGGAGCGTGCAAAGAGCTCTTCGTCCTCGTTGAAGAGCGCCAGCTCCCTGTCCATGTCGGCAACGTGTGAGCGGATGCGGGCCTCACGGTTGAGGTTCTCGAGTCGTTTTGCAACGTCTACCGCCTCTTTGCGAAGCGCGGCCTCCCGGTCTGAGAGCCAGTCCCCTTTCAGGCGCAGCAGGCGGGGCGTGTCGCCGGGGGCCGCTTTGAGCGCGGTCCAGGTTGTGGCGGGCTGCTTGTCGGTTTTCTGCAGGCCTCTGTAGGCCAGGGTGCGTTGCTGCCAGCGGTGCAGCGCCGCCCTGTCTATGGGGGCCTGACGGGCCAGGCTGTCTGTCACTTGCTCTATGCCCAGGAGTAACGAATCCAGGGCACGGTCAAACTTCTGCCGGGTTCTGTGCTTCTCCTGTTCGAGCCGGTGGTTCTCGGCAGTCAGGCCTTGAGAGCGTCTTCTCAACGCGGCGAGCTGGCGGCGTTCACCGCTGCTGAGCAGGTCTTTGGCGGAGAAGAGGGCGATATCACCCGAGAGGGCGCGGGCTCTGTCGTCCAGTGTGTGAAGGGCCATCTCCATTGAATCCAGAGAGGACTTGAACCGGTGAACACGGAGGCGCGTCTGCTCCAGTTTACGATGGGGCAAAGGGGTTTGCGCCGATGTGCTGGCGGCCAGCAGGAGGATCAGGATCAGGCCGTGTTGACGACGGATCATAGGGCCGCTCCATTTTCCAACAGGCCGTATTTCTCCAGTTTGTAGTAGAGTGCGCTGGTCTTGATACCCAGAATGCGTGCGGTGCGGGCTTTGACGCCCCCGGCGGCGGTCAGGGCCTCAACGAGCATTTTTCTCTCCACTTCAGCCAGACGCGCCTCCAGGTCCATGCCCATCTCTCCCGTGGCTGCCCCTGAATCAGGGGAGGCGGTGAAGAGCAGGTCGCTGCGGTCCAGCTCTGTTCCGCTGGCCAGCACCACGGCCCGCTCGAGCACATTGGAGAGCTCGCGGATGTTGCCGGGCCAGTGATAGGCTTTGAGCGTGTCGAGGGCGGTTTGCGTCAGTGTCATCGGGGGGCGTCCCATGTCGGCGCTCAGGCTTTTGAGGAAGTGGTCGGCCAGGAGGGGGATGTCGTCACGGCGCTCACGCAGTGGCGGAAGAAAAACCGGCACGATGAAGAGCCTGTAGTAGAGGTCTTCACGGAAACGGCCGGCTTTCACCGAGGCCAGCAGGTCGCGGTGGGTGGCGGCGATAACGCGCACATCCACCTGCAGCGTCTCTTCGCCGCCCACACGTTCAAATTCCTTTTCCTGCAGCACGCGCAAGAGTTTGACCTGGAGCCCGGGCGAGAGGTCGCCAATTTCGTCCAGAAAGAGCGTGCCGCCGTGGGCCAGTTCGAATCGGCCTTTTTTCAGGCGGACAGCACCGGTGAAAGCCCCTTTCTCGTGGCCGAAGAGTTCACTCTCCAGGAGCCCTTCGGCCAGCGCACCGCAGTTGACCCGCACAAAGGGACGCTGATTGCGGCGGCTGCGCCGGTGAATGGCCCGGGCCGCCAGCTCCTTGCCTGTGCCCGATTCGCCGAGAATCAAGACAGATGTCTCACTGGGTGCCACTTTTTCAACGGTCTGATAAAGGACGGTCATGGCCGGTGATTCACCCACCAATTCACCAAAATGAAGCCTGGTCTCCAGCTCTTCCTGAAGCAGGGCCTTCTCACCGGCCAGACGCGCCGATTCACTTTTCTGCAGGTGCAGCTCCTCAAAGCGGCTGACCTTCAGCGTCAGCGCCTCTCTTGAGAAGGGTTTGGTGATGAAGTCCCAGGCGCCGGCTTTCATGGCGTCCACGGCGAGATCGATGGTGCCGAAAGCCGTCATCACCATGACGCCGGTCTGTGGCCACTGGGCCTTGACCGCCTGCATCAGCGCCAGGCCGTTCATGCCGTCCATCTTGTAGTCGGTGAGTACCAGGTCCACAGGCTGAAGACGCAGCGCTTCAAGCCCCGCCTGGCCGCCGGCCGCCGAGGAGAGCGTGTGGCCCTGTTGTCTCAGAATTTGAACCACGCCGTCGCGCAGTGTTTCGTTGTCATCGATGACCAGTATCTGCATGGTGTCGCTCATCTTAGTGGTTTGCTGGGCAGAGATATTTCAAATACCGTGCCGGAAGCGCCGGTGGATTTGAGAATGAGCCTCCCGCTGTTGCGCCGCATCAGGTTTCCGGCAATGGAGAGCCCCAGGCCGGTGCCCTGGGCGCGAGTGGTGAAAAACGGGTCAAAGAGTTTGTCGACGAGTTCAGGGGCAATCCCCGGCCCGCTGTCTTTCACGCGGATGAGGATGCATTCCGGCGAGGCGCTCTCGGTTTCAATGGCGATTTCTCCGCTGCCGTGGGTGGCCTGATTGGCGTTGTCGATGAGGTTGATGAGCACCTGCCTGAGTTGTCCCGGATCGGCAAAGGCTGTATGCGCGGCATCGATATGCACTGTCAATCGATCTGTGATGGGCGGGGCGGCCAGCTCCACGGCCTCGGCCACCAGTTGGGCCAGCGCCACCGGTTCGGCCAGAGGGCGGCGGGGGCGGGCGAAGTCGAGAAAGTGGTCGACGATGCGCTTGATCTGCGCCATCTCGCGGGTGATGCGATCGAGATGCGCCCGCGCCGCGGGCCGGTCAGCAATCTCATCCTCCAGGAGGCCGGCAAAGAGCTGCATGCCGCCGACAGGATTCCGGATCTCATGGGCCACGCCCGCCACCATGGTCTTCAGCGTGCGCTCTCTGTCGGCCAGGTCTGTGCGCATCTCCTCCATGGCCGCCGAGAGATCGGCCAGCTCCCCGCTGCCGTGTGCGGGCACCGGGGTGTCGAGTTCGCCCCGGCCAATGGCTTTGGCGCTTTTCGAGAGTGCCGAAATGGGGCGGCTGAGCGTGCGTGCCAGAATGCCGGCCAGAAACAGGGTGAGGAAGAGAGAGGCGGCGGCCAGCCCGAGAAGCTTTCTCTCAAGGGAGCGCATACTGCCGAGAAAGGAGGCGTTGCCATCCACGGCCACGCCGCCGAAGAGGCGTCCCTTTGAGATGAGCGGGGCAAAACCGGTCATGGTGGGCCGGCCATCGACGCCGTCAAAGAGCATGGAGTGGGCCGAGCGGCCCTGCTGAACGGCGGCCCGTTCTCCGGGATGAAACTGAAGGTGAAAATAGAGATCGCCGGGCGCCACGCTGCTGTCTGTGTCGGCCAGCGCACGTCCATCCGTTGCGAACCAGTAGATCCGCTGAACGCCGGTGGCCGCTTTGAGTGTTTGAAGCGCCTCTGTCACAGTGGCGGCGGTGCGGGGACCGGGCATTGCAGTGATGATCTCCAGCTCGGCCGCGCTGAACTGCACGGCTGCAGCATGGGCCACGGCCTCCAGTTTATGCCCCAGTTCAGCCTCGAGACTCTGTCTGACCTCATAGCGCAACATGACGCCGGCGGCAGCGACAATGACAAAGGCTGTGGCCGTAAACAGCAGGAAGATGCGCTGCTGAATGGAGGGATTGCTGTGAAACGGGTTCAGTGTCATGGGGAACGGCCGTTCAGCGCTTCCACGCGCCCGTCATAGTGGACGCGGAATGTCCAGATCCGTGTACAGGTGGCGCCACTGCCGGGGCGGTACTGAAAGGAGAACGTCCAGTAGCTGGGGCCGGCTTCTGCGGTGATGTCATGGCCGGCAACGGCTTTTTCATCGGGCGCTGCGCTGATTACGCCATCGACTTTATCAAAGGCCTCGGCCACGGCGTTCATATTCCACGGAGCGGCGGCGTGCAGTACGGCGGCCTGGTGCGGCGTCCAGAAGTAGAAGACGTGAATGGTCATGGCGTAACGGTTGATCAGTGCGTCCATGGCCGTATGACCGCTTAAGGGCGTGTTGCCTGCCCAGGCGGCAGCCCATGGGGCGTCTGGGGCAAAGTAGACGCGCAGATTCTGCACTGAGGGCCGAGGCCAGGCATGAATCGAATGCACCACGGTCACGCTGTCACGCTGAGTATACCCGTCGGCTTGGTAGATGTGCATCAATGCGTTGAAAAGGTTTTCCTGGAGCTCGGGGTGCAGCTGCTCGGGGTGGCTGCCCGGCCGCTGTGCCAGGATGCGCGCCGTGAGAATGGCGGCATCTTCACGGTAGCGGGTCTGCACGGTGTCGGGAATGCCGGCCAGGCTGGCCGGCTTCACGAAACCCACATGCAGCGGCCCCAGGGGATTGGTGGAATTATTACAGGCGGATATGAGGCAGCCAGCCAGAACGAGGGGGATTAATAATTTGAGAAGAGTCATTTTCAGAGGCATTGCGATTCCATGGCTGTGAGAATTGTTGTGAGCAAATTAACAGTAAACTGCGATAAAGTCAAGCCCTTCGGCAGGCGCTGGTGCATCTTTAAAAAAAGCCCCGGCCTTGGGCCGGGGCTTTTTTTGTATCGTTAAACAATCGATCAGACTATTTCAGTGTGGTCAGCACCTTTGTGATTTTCTCAACGGCCCAGTCGATATCCTCTTTCTTGACCACCAGCGGCGGGGCAAAGCGGATGGTGTCTTCATGCGTCTCTTTGCAGAGCATGCCTTCGTCCATCAGGGCCTCGCAGAAACGGCGGGCGCCGCCGGCTTCTTTCTTCAGCTCTACGCCGATGAGCATGCCGCGTCCGCGCACTTCCTTGATGTGGTCGGAGTCGATGCTGCGCAGTTTGTCCATGAAGTAGTTGCCCAGCTCATAGCTGTTCTCGATGAGTTTCTCATCGACCAGCACCTTGAGGGCCTCGCGGGCCACGGCGCAGGCCAGGGGGTTGCCGGCAAAGGTGGAGCCATGCTCGCCGGGGGTGAAGACGCTCATGATGTCGCGTTTGGTCACCACGGCAGAGACAGGGTAGACGCCGCCGGAGATGGCCTTGCCCAGAATATAGATATCGGGTTTCACGTCTTCATAGTCGCAGGCAAAGAGCTTGCCTGTGCGGCCCAGACCGGTCTGGATCTCATCGGCCACCATCAGCACATTGTGCTTGGTGCAGATCTCGCGGACTTTCTTCAGGTAGCCGGCGGGCGGAATCAGCACGCCGCCTTCGGCCTGGATGGGCTCCAGCATGAAGGCCACGGTTTTATCGGTGATGGCTGCTTCCAGGGCTTCGGCGTCGCCAAAGGGCACGGTTTTGAAACCGTCGGGGTAGGGGCCAAAATATTTTTTATAGTACTCTTCGGTGGAAAAACCGACAATGGTCGTGGTACGGCCGTGGAAGTTATCGGCACAGGTGATGATCTCGGCCTGATCCAGCGGCACATTCTTCTTGGTGTATCCCCACTTGCGCACGGTTTTGATGGCCGTCTCCACGGCTTCGGCGCCGGAGTTCATGGGCAGCAGCATCTCCATGCCGGTCATTTCGCAGACTTCTTTGCAGAAGTGGGCCAGCTGGTCGTTGCGGAAGGCGCGGCTGGTGATGGTCAGCTTCTCAGCCTGCTCTTTCAAGGCGCTGATGATGCGGGGGTGGCAATGTCCCTGGTTGACCGAGGAGTAGGCGGCCAGGAAGTCGAGGTATTTGTTGCCGTCCACATCCCACACCCAGATGCCGTCACCTTTGGTGAGGATCACATCCAGGGGATGGTAGTTGTGTGCGCCGTATTTGTCTTCAATCTGGATCAGTTCTTCAGCTTTCATATTATTCTCCATATCTATTAAATCGATCTGTCTTTTTGTCGTTGTCGCAGCAAAATATGGGCGCTGCGCAATGCGGCGTGCTGTTGAGGCTGTTGGGCCTTGCTCTAGGACAGATCGCCTTGTTTGGCGATAAGAAACAGGTTCATTCTGTCTGCTCCTTTTTATGGATATACAGTTGTCGACATGATACTGAAAAAAGGGATGAAAAGCAAGTTGAAAAGCCGATGAAGCCATGCCAATTTCGACTATTTTTCTTTACAGTTTGTCCTTGACATTGCCATTGCATTTGCTTATTTTATGGCTCCTTAGCAATAAGGTTCTCGGGGCGTAGCGCAGCCCGGTTAGCGCGCTTGACTGGGGGTCAAGAGGTCCGGAGTTCAAATCTCCGCGCCCCGACACAAAAACAAGGAGTTATGTGGACCACATGACTCCTTGTTTTTTTTCGTCCCAAATGCATCCCAAAATTTCCTTGCCTATTATCCACTTGACTTACCTTCTGTTTATTGACATATTTGATCAAATCAATAAAATTTGGAGTAAATATGAGCCGACAAGAACTTATTCTTGCCGCACTATCTACTGCAAGAGGTGGTAGCTTTTCACCTGTAGAAATTCAGAAAATGTTTTTTCTGATCGATAAAAATATTCCTGAAGAAGTGTGTGGCCCTCATTTTGATTTTAAACCTTGGAATTACGGTCCATTCGACAAATCAGTTTATTTTGAGATGAATAAATTGAGTGATGAGGGCTTGGTAAATATTGAGCACTTTGGTAGATTGCGGTCATATAAAAATTCTATTGAAGGGCAAAGCAAGGGTGAAGAACTATTTTCACAGCTGTCGGAGAAAGCAAAAAAATATATTGCAGACATTTCATATTTTGTTAGGAAATGTACGTTTTCTCAGCTTGTTACTGCGATTTACCGTGATTACCCAGAAATGAAAGTAAATAGTGTTTTTCAGGGATAGCAATGACTGTTGTTGTCGGTATTAAATGTGAAAATGGAATAGTTGTAGGGGCTGATGGCTCGGCAACTTCGAGTGACGGTGTTCAACCAACCATCGAACAGCCAATGGATAAAATCGATTTAATTGGAAATAGAATTATATTTACTGGCTCAGGAGCAGTTGGAATAAAGCAAAGATTCTTAAGAATTTTAAATGATTGCTATAGTAAAGAACAAGTTTTTAAAAAGAGAGATGGGCACTCTCATTTTGTAATTTCTAAAAATCTAACCCAGCGATTTTTGAAGGACCTATCAGAAACCGGATTAGCCCCAGGACAACCCTTATACCAGAGGGGGAGTAGCTTTGCCGGTCTTTTAGCCTTTGTATATGATAATGAACCTTATTTGTGTGAATTCCCACAGGGTGATCTACAACCTGAATTCAAGGAAGACCAATCTTGGTTTTGCGCATTAGGTTGTGGGCAAAGAATAGTAGATCCATTCCTCGGATTTATTAATCGTGTGTTTTTTCCAGATAAAATTCCCAGTTTACTTGATGGGATTTTCATTGCTAATTGGGCAATTAGGCATGCAATCAATTTAAATACTGGTGGAATAAACGACCCAATTAGTATGGCAATAATAGAAAAAAATGGACATAACAAATTTGAAGTCCGTAAATTGTCTGAAGATGAACTGCTGGAATCTGAACAAATGATACAAGATGTTGAAAAATATATGAGTAGTTATAAGACTGTTTTTCAACAACAAGGTGGTGATAGCCCCCCAATACCCACACCTCAGTCATAGTCGTGCAATATTTCTACTCCCGGCTCCGGCTCCACATACTTGCGTACCCACACCCAGTCATACCAGTCCTGCCAGGTCTTCCCGAAAGTCCAGTTATAGGATAGAATCTGAAACGCCAGCGTGTCCGCCTGTGGCACATTGCTGGTAATGGTTGCGTTCAGGGTGTCGTCAAAATAGTAAAAGGCATGGCTGCCGTTCTGATCCACTCTGGCTTCGAAGGTGTACCAGCTGTCTGATACTTCAGTGACATTCAGGTTCGTTTCGACGGGTGACCTGTACAGAATAAATGAAAAATAAATCGTGTGGCATGTGGCGTCAGCCAATGCTGCAAAGGGCTCACTATCACGCTGTGTGACAAAGGCTGGGCGATGAGAAGGACGTCAAGTGCCCGGGGCAGCTGTTTAGGGTGCTTTTAGAGGCGCTTCGTGTTGGTCAGCCTGTTGGCCTTGGTACATTGTCATACAAACCACCCCGGGGCACAGCCCCGAGGCGATCAGGCTGTAGTGTGCGCTGACAAGCGCACCAATTCTTCTGAGGCAGCCCGTTTTGCGGCTTTCTTTAGAAGAAACCCGCCCAAAGCATTCCCGCCGACGATCTCGCGTCTGATTTTATTTACTATACAGATCACCCCGGGGCACAGCCCCGAGGCGATCAGATAAATTTACGGTCCAACTCCGGGTGTCGCTCACGTGTGCGTTGGCCATTTATTCGACACCCGGAGTTGGAAGCGTCGGAGGCGTCAGTCCCCACAGCGTTCCGGGATGTTTACGCGGCGGGCGCCCTCCTACTCATGCTGCAAAATCAGAGCGGGATTCACACTGGCCGAGCGCCATGCCTGCGTCGTCATGGCGAGAAAGGATACCACAGAAACAGACAATGCGGACAGGATAAATATCCAGGGAGAGAGTGTGCTGCGATAGGCAAAATTTTGAAGCCAGCGCTGCATGAGAAAATAGGCCGCGGGGAAGGCAATTAACTGAGCCAGTGCAATCCACCTGAAAAAGGTGCCGGTGAGCAGAGAGAAAATACGCGGCACCGAGGCGCCTAAGGATTTTCTTATGGCAATCTCTTTGTTGCGTTGGGCGGTGACCAGGGAAGTGAGTCCCAATAACCCGAGAAAGGCGATGACAATGGTCAGAACAGAGAAGGCGCTTAAGGTGGTTAGGAGCTTCTGTTCACGCGTGTAAGAGGCGTGAAAGGTCTCGTCAAAAAAGGCGTATTCAAAGGGATACTCAGGAGAGATGGTTTGAAGCGTTTCTTTGATAAAATTCAGTGTTTCAGGGATTTGGTCTGGTTTAATTTGAATGGAAAGATAGTTGACAGAGCTGGGATTGCAAAAGAGATAGAGCGGCGCAATGGGACGATGCAGTGAATGGATGTGCATGTCGCGCATCACGCCCACAACCTTGCCTTTACGTCCATTATAATGGGTCAATTCCATACCAACGGGGTCTTCCCAGCCAATCATCCTGACTGCGGTTTCATTCACCAGAAATGCGCCGTCTGAATCCGATGAGAATTCAGGAGAGAAACCGCGTCCCTCCACAATCTCTATGTTGTAGAGCTCTGTAAACCGTGTATCCACACTGCTGAAGAAAATGGGATTGTCGCCTTCCAGGTCGAGGTCAAACCAGTCGGGCCGTGTGTGGTTTGAAATGCTGTTGGGCAGATATTGAGAAGTGGACACCCGGTTCACCTTGGCATGCCGCTCAAGCTCGGTTTTGATGGTCTCCATCTGATTGCGCAAGGCCCTCCCACGGACGGGCAGTACCACAATTTGTTCAGTTTCATATCCCATGTCCCTTTGGCGGATGAAGCGCAACTGGTTCTGGATAACGCCCGTGCCAATGAGCAGCATCACGGCAATGACAAATTGAAAAGTGACCAGAATGCTGCGCAGGCGCTGCTTGCCGCCACGGCTTGTCCCGGAACCCGATAGCACAGCGATGGGCTTAAAACCTGCAATGAGAAAGGCCGGATAAACGCCGCCCAACACGCCCAGCAAAAGCCCCAGTCCCGCTATCTGTAAAAAGAGCAGGGGATGCTGCGACCAGTTCAAGGTTAAAGACCGGTCCACCAAGTGATTGAATGACGGCAGGAGAATCCAGACAAGAGCCAATGCAAAGCCAGTGGCGATTAGGGATAACAGAATTGATTCAGAAAGATACTGACGAATCAGCTGCCCCCTCTGTGCGCCCACGGTTTTGCGTATGCCCACATCCCGGGCCCGTTGAAAGGAACGGGCGCAGGCCAGGTTGACATAGTTGATGCAGGCGGTGACAATGATAAGACAGGCCACGGCAAAGACAATAATCACCAAATTATAATAATTATTGGGTTCAATTTCCTGAAGCCGGTGAGAGTGCAGGTGAATGCGTGAAATCGGCTGGAGAAAGTAAAGTTGTTTGATCTCTCCTTCAGGCGTGATCCCCGCTTCTTTCATCATCTTCAAATAGATCGCCTTGACCTCCACGTGAAGTTTGTCTTCAAATTGAAGCTTATCCACACCGGCATTCATTTTCAGATAGGTGTAAATGGTATTGTTCCGCCAGGTCATCTGGTTGGGGTTGCGTTGCAGATAGCGGGTCATGGGCAGAATGATGTCCATAGTGAAATGGGCGTTGTCGGGCATGTCTTTGAAAACACCGGCCACAAGGAAATTCATGGACTGGCTGACAGAGACCGTTTTACCCAGCGGGTTTTCATCCCCAAAATATTTCTTGGCCATGCGCTCTGAGAGCAGCATGGCGCTCGGCTCGCTTAAAGCCTCCTGCCCTCTGCCCGCCACCATGGGCAGGGTGAAGACATCAAAGACGGCTGGATCGGCCCAGTAAAGCTGAGGCTCAAGATAATGCTCTGATCCGTGGGAGACGAGATAGTTCCGACTCAACCGCAAGCGGGCGATGGCCTCTACATCCAGAGAGGTCTCTTTGGCTAGGTCGGCCAGGGGGAGCGGCGTCAGCGTGCGTTGCGTCCGGACAATGCGGTAAATGCGGTCTGCGTCATCATGAAATTTGTCAAAACTGCGTTCATGCTGTACATAGAGTGAGATGAGGATGAACGCGGCCATGCCAATAGAGAGTCCGCCCAGATTGAGCAGTGAATAAGCCCACTGCTTTTTCATGGCGCGCCAAGCTATTTTAATATAATTCCGTATCATTGTCATCCTCCACATTGTCATTTTATGGCTTAGGGTGGCCGCTACTTTGAACAACTGCATAACATACCATATTGAGGCAATGGCTGGGCTACTTGCTTTTCGTCGTATTTCATATTCTTCAAAGAGATCGTCGACAAGTGCCTCCCGCTCCTGTCGCCCGTCCACGGCTCTGAATAACCAAAGGCAGTATTTACGATGACGTATCATGGCCTAGCTCCTGACAAATGGACGCAGGTCGGCCCACAGCGCCTGGTTCTCTTCTCTGAGTATGGCAAGGGCGTCAATGCCGGCCTCGGAGAGTTGATAGAAAATCTTTCGGCGTCCGCCGCGTTCGGCCAGGGGTTGGCTCTCCTCTTTGTCCAGCAGGCCTTTTTTGACCAATTGATCCAAAGTAAAGTAGAGCGTGCCGTAGTTCCAGTCTTTGCCCGTGGTCTCTTTGATCTGCATTTTAATGGTCACGCCATAGGCGTTGTCATGCAGCCGCCAGATAGTGAGGAGAAGAATTTCTTCATTGCGCGTCAGTTTCATCGTCTGTCCTTTTGCTTTGTCGGGCTTTCCTTGTTTGTATGGATTCCTCATACAAATATTTATATGGATTCCTAATACAAATGTTTCAAGGTTTGTTCAGGGCGTTTGCGCCAGGTGGTTTATATTTGGACCACCCCGGGGCACAGCACCGAGGTGATCAGGTTACCGTACAAATCACCCCGAGGCGATCAGGTAATGATGAAGAACGATGGAATGGGTGAGTGGGGGCGTGCTGGCGAGGGGGCGATTCAGGTGCTCTGGCCCGGCCATGATATGGCACCTG
>Ga0209692_10000566_pt1 | contig 79760 bp, 71 predicted proteins | sample tdDd472_FD_187129 | JGI IMG/M metagenome (GOLD analysis project Ga0209692, IMG submission 187129) | Marine sediment microbial communities from the Atlantic coast under amendment with organic carbon and nitrate - tdDd47.2 (SPAdes)... | ecosystem: Environmental > Aquatic > Marine > Coastal >...
TGGGTTTATTGGATTGAAGGAGAAGGTACTTGGAGTAATTGTGGTGCTAATCCTCAAATAATTCTTTATTATGATATCGAATGGCATGATCCAGCTGATGGTTCATCAGGATGGATGTGGGGAGGAGCAGATCCTGCTTACGCATGTAAAGCTGTAATTGATGTAATATAATATTACAAGATAAATAAAATAGATAGGGGCTTTTTAGAAGCCCCTATTTTTTTATTATCATACTAAAACTTAAAAATAGTAATTCAGTTTTATTAAAAACATATTTACAAGTAGGTTAAATTTGGTAAATAATTCTAATAAATACTTAAATTTTAATCCATTAAATCACCTCTTTTTTAAGGTATTTTTATATTTTTGAAGAATATTTTAAAAATGGAGTAATGATTGAAAAGGATAATAATATCCATCCCACCTTTAACAGAATTCTAAAAAGAGAGGATAAAGAAGAGTTATTAAATCAAAGATCAATTGTAATTTGGATTACTGGATTGTCAGGATCTGGTAAAACTACTATTGCACAAGGTTTGGAGATAGAACTTCATAAAAGAGGATATCTCACTAAATTACTTGATGGAGATAATGTAAGATCGGGTATTAATAATAATCTAAAATTTACTGAAGCAGACAGAAAAGAGAATATCAGAAGAATAGCAGAAGTTTCAAAATTATTTATGAGAGGTGGTGTTATTCTTATAAATTGTTTTATTTCGCCTACCAAAGAAATCAGAGATCAAGCAAAAGAAATAGTAGGTGAGAATGACTTTTTTGAGATTTATGTTAATACACCACTCGAAGTTTGCGAAGAAAGAGATATTAAAGGATTATATGCAAAAGCAAGGTCAGGATTAATTAAAAATTTTACAGGAATTGATTCACCTTATGAAGAGCCGGAAAACCCTTCAGTTGAGATTAAGACAGAAGAGTGTAGTATCGAGGAATCAGTACAGATGATATTAGATAAGCTTTTGCTTAGGATAGAATATAAAAATGATTAATTTTGCAATCCCAATATGTTAATTTAATTAAGAATGGACAATAAATACAGAATAAACCACTTAAGAGAACTGGAAGCCGAATCAATGTATGTACTTCGTGAAGTTGTGGCTCAGTTTGAAAACCCTTGTATGTTATTTTCAGGAGGAAAAGATTCAATTGTAATGTTTCATTTAGCAAGAAAAGCTTTCTGGCCAGCACGTGTACCATTTCCTTTAATGCACATCGATACTGGACATAATTTTAAGGAAACAATTGATTTCAGAGATGAATTAATGAAAGAGACAGAAACAAAACTTATTGTGCGTTATGTTCAGGATTCAATTGATCAGGGAAAAGTTGTTGATGAAACAGGTGTAAATTCGAGTAGAAATATTTTACAGACAACAACATTGTTGGATGGGATTGAAGCAATGAAATTCGACTGTGCAATGGGTGGTGGAAGACGTGATGAAGAAAAAGCCAGAGCAAAGGAGCGATTTTTCTCACATCGTGATGAGTTTGGACAATGGGACCCTAAGAATCAACGTCCGGAATTATGGAATATTTTTAATGGCAAAAAACATATGGGAGAACATTTTAGAGTTTTTCCAATAAGTAACTGGACAGAAATGGATGTTTGGCAATATATAATGCTTGAAAATATTGCAATACCTAATTTATATTTCTCCCATGTAAGAGAGGTTGTTGAACGTGATGGAACTATTTTAGCTGCTGGAGAATTTGTTGAATTAAAGGAAGGTGAAGTTCCTGAAAAGAGAGTAATTCGTTTCAGAACCATTGGCGATATGACCTGTACTGGAGCTGTAGAATCAAAAGCAGACTCACTGGAGGAGATTATTGAAGAAGTTGCAGCGACAAGAATTACAGAACGTGGCGGCAGATACGATGACAAACGTTCAGAAGCAGCGATGGAAGATCGTAAGAAAGAAGGATATTTTTAATTGGTAAGAATTTAACAGAATAATATATCATGTCAGAAGATTATAATAAGGGATACCTCGATATGGAGCTTTTACGATTTACTACTGCTGGTAGTGTCGACGATGGTAAAAGTACTCTTATAGGAAGATTGTTGTATGATAGTAAAGCGATTTTCGAAGACCAAATGGAATCTATCGAAAAAGCGAGTTTAAAAACAGGAGATGGAGAAGTAAACCTCGCATTATTAACCGATGGTTTGAGGGCGGAGCGCGAACAAGGTATTACTATTGATGTAGCATACAGATATTTTGCAACTCCTAAACGTAAGTTTATAATAGCTGATACTCCAGGACATATTCAGTATACACGAAATATGGTTACTGGAGCTTCAACAGCAAACGTTGCTCTTATATTGATCGATGCTAGAAATGGTGTAATTGAACAAACATTGAGACATGCATTTATAGCTTCTTTATTGCAGATTCCACATATTATTGTTTGTATCAATAAAATGGATTTAGTTGAATATGAAGAAGAAACATTTGATAAAATTAAATCTGATTTTGACAAAATTTCTACAAAATTAAATGTTCATGATATTCGATTTGTACCTATTAGTGCAAAATTAGGAGATAATGTTGTTGATCGTTCCGAAAGAATGGATTGGTATGATGGACCAACATTACTTTATATTTTAGAGAATATTCATATTGCCAGCGATATTAATCATAACGATACAAGATTTCCGGTACAATATGTAATTCGTCCTATGAAAGATGAATATCATGATTATCGTGGATACGCAGGTAGAATCGAAGGTGGAGTTTTTCGTAAGGGAGATAAAGTAAAAGTTTTACCATCTGGTTTAACTAGCCATATTAACTCCATTGATGTTTTTAAAGGTAGTGTTGAAGAAGCATTTGCTCCACAATCGATAACCCTTACTCTAAAAGATGATATTGATATTAGTAGAGGTGATTTGATTATTAAAGACAATGGTTTACCAAAATCAAGTCAGGATATAGAAATGATGATTTGTTGGTTTCATGAAAAACCTATGGTTCTTGGTGGAAAATACACAATTAAACATACAACGAATGATTTAAGATGTGTTATACGTGATGTAAAATATAAAATAGATGTAAATACTCTTGAACATAATGAAGAAGATAAAATTGTTGGTTTAAATGATATTGCAAAAATATTGATTAAAACAACAAAACCTTTGCATTATGATTCTTACACAGAAAACAGAAATACAGGAAGTATTATTATAATTGATGAAGCAACAAATAATACTGTTGCAGCAGGAATGATTCTATAATTTCGAAAATATATAATAATAAAAAAGTCTCTTTTATAGAGGCTTTTTTTATGCTTTGTTGTTTAAGTAGTATAGAATAATGTCTTTATGGTCAAAGGCCATATCAGGAACATCTTTTATATTAAACCAGTTTAATTTTTTTGCATCATCACGAGCTTCTACTTTTTGATCTAGGTTTGATAATTCTCCGATGTATATTACCGAAATGGTTCTTCCTCTTGGATCGCGACCTGGCTTCCCAAATGTGTGTAATTGTTGTAGTTTAATTTCAGATATGGATGTTTCCTCTTTTAGCTCTCGGTATGCGGCAGTTTTAATTTCTTCATTAATATCAATAAACCCTCCTGGTAAAGCCCATTGATTTTTAAAAGGTTCGTTTTTTCGCTCAATCAATAAAATGAATTCAGAATTATTTTCTTTTTTAGTAACTATAATATCAACAGTTACCGAAGGACGAGGATAAGCATAAGTGTAAAGCATGTCTAATCTTTGTTTTCGTCATTTAAATGCTTTTCTTTTTCCTTTTGTTGCATTCTCTTATTGATCACATATATAATTATTATTATTGCAACAATGAATACTAAAATGTGCATTTTGCCCATATCTAATAAAAATTAAATTAATCTTTTAACAACTCGTAATTTATGCGTGTATTTATTTAATTCGAGATTATAAATTCCTTGCTGATCTAACTTATCTATTCTTACTTTTCCTGAAGCATGAATTATTTCATTTTCTCCAATAATAATTCCAACATGGGTGATTTCTCCTTCTTCGTTATCGAAAAATGCTAAATCTCCTAGCTTTGTATCCGATATAAAGTTTATTATTATACCTTCTTTTACCTGATCGGCTGAGTCACGAGGAATCTTAATTCCTAAAACCTTGAAAATAACTTGAACAAAACCTGAGCAATCAATTCCATAAGGATTTTTACCTCCCCATAAATAAGGACTATTCAGATATTGCTTTGCTAATGACTCAATATTAATGCTAGCTTCAATAAAATCTTCTGATAAAGTATATTGATTATCATTTATTATAAAATTATTCTTTTCACTATTAAAATTAGGTAAAGTACAACCTGCTGGGAGTATTATTTGCTCATTTTTATTATTTAGAATCGTATTTGAAAGTTTTTGTGTTATAAATTCAGTACTTGAATTTAATTGCACAAAAATTTCTTCCGACAAATAGCTAATACTCTTGTTGTCAATCCATCCATCGTAATTATCAAAAGTGCTTTTAACAAAGCTCCATTTCTCCAATTTTTCTAATATTTGAAAAGTTTCACCAAATAAAAGCTGTGAAATCATTTCACTTCTATCATTTGGTTCTATCCGCATTGGTATAACACTTATTTCACTAATTCCGTATAGATTCATGTATCAGGTTTTAAATATGATAAATTTACAAATTCCTACATAAAGAAATTAAGGTTTTGACAATTTTATACTAAATCAACAAAAAATGTTTTTCCTTGTTGTTATTATTATTAGTCGTATCAAGATTAAAATAGAAAGAATAATATGGATGAAAATTTATACATTTGTAGTAATACAAACAATTAGTGAAAATGAGAAAATTCTTCCAATACATTAAAAGAAATTACAAATATATTTTCAGAGCTTTTTTATTTATATTAACAATTGCTGTGATTGTGTATATTTTCCCAAGAGAAGGAAAATTTAGATATGAATTTCAAAAGGGCAGGCCATGGTCACACGAAAACCTATTTGCACCTTTTGATTTCCCAATCTATAAAAGCGATAAGCAAGTTCAGGCAGAAAGGGATAGTTCATTAAAATATTTTAGTCCATATTTTAAATTTGATAGTACTGTTCTTAAGATAGAATCAGCCAAGTTTGTTAATTTCTATGCTGAAAAGCAAGTAGAATATATAGCTCAAAAGGAAGAAGAAAACTCAGGCTTTAATTCTTATCGGAAACAGAATTTCACTAAAGTATCTGATGATTTTAAGGAATATGCTTTTAATGTTCTTGTTAAAATATATTCCGATGGAATTAGAGAAATAAGCGAGATAACTGAAACAATGAAGCCTGAGGATGAAATAATTGTTCTTAAAGGTAATCTCGCGGTAAGTGGAAGGTTAAACGAAAATTTTACTCAAAAGGAAGCATATGAGCATGTTAGAAATGCCATAAGTGAATATATTAACGATAATGAAAAGAAAATTCGTTATCCCGATTTTTATTTAAATTTTAATTTGTATGAGTACATTGCACCAAATTTGTTTTACGATGAAAATACTTCTGAGAATGTTAAGAACGACCTGATAAATAATATATCATTGACAAAAGGGATGGTTCAATCTGGAGAAAAGATTATTTTTCAGGGAGAAGTGATAGATAATCAGCTGCATCGAGTCCTTGAATCTCTAAAATATGAATCGGAAACAAGGTTAGGAGATGGATTTTTCTCGCAAATAATTTTACTTGGACAAGTTATTTTTGTTTTTGCTTGTATTTTAGTTTTGTTTTTATTCTTATATAATTTTAGACCTGAGATATTAAAGCATACAACTAAAACAGTTTTTATTTTAATGCTTGTTTTAATAATTGTTATAGTGTCGAGGTTTTCAATTAAGTACCTTTATGTTGTTCCTTTTGCACTAATACCAATAATAATAAAAACCTTTTATGATGCGCGACTTGCATTATTTATTCACATAATTACTGTATTGCTTGTTGGTTTTTTTGCACCAAATGGTTTTGAGTTTGTATTTCTTAGTTTTATTGCAGGAATTATAGCAATTTTTAGTTTAACTAACTTGTACAGAAGAGGTAAATTATTTCTTTCTGCAGGATTATTAATTTTAACATACAGCTTTGTTTATTTTGGTTTAGCAATTACTCAAGAAGGTAACTTCTCTGGAATTGAATATCGTAATTTTCTATACTTTGTGTTTAACGGAAGTTTAATATTACTTGCATTTCCTTTGATTTATATATTTGAAAAAGTATTTGGATTTGTATCTGATCTTACTTTAATGGAATTGTCAGATTCAAATCAGAAATTACTTCGTGAACTTTCAGAAAAAGCTCCAGGAACATTCCAGCATTCGATGCAGGTAGCAAATCTAGCTGAAGAAGCAATTCGCAAAATTGGGGGGAATCCATTACTGGTAAGAACAGGAGCAATGTATCACGATATTGGAAAAATGAATAATCCTGTATATTTTATCGAAAACCAAAGAACAGGATTTAATCCACATGATATGCATGAGTTCGACGAAAGTGCGAATATTATAATTAGTCACGTGAAAGATGGAGTTGAGTTAGCCAAAAAAAATTCACTTCCTGATCAATTAATTGAGTTTATTCGAACACATCACGGAACAACAAAGGTTCAGTATTTTTATAGATCTTACATAAAAAAATTTCCAGATAAAGATGTTGACGTAAATATGTTTACTTATCCTGGTCCTAAACCTTATTCAAAAGAAATGGCAGTTTTAATGATGGCAGATTCTGTTGAAGCTGCATCAAGAAGCTTGACAGACATTAACGAAGAAAGAATAAGTAATTTGGTTGATTCTATTATTTCCGGACAAATGGATGAAGGTCAGTTTGATTATGTTGATATTAATTTTAAGGATATTACCGAAATTAAAACATTGTTTAAAGATAAATTAATGAATATTTATCACGCAAGAATAAAATATCCAGAAAAGAAAGAGTAAACAAAAAAACAGCCTTTTAGGGCTGTTTTTTTGTACGTATATTTCATGCTTTATCGCATGTCTATAATTTCAACCTCAGGATAATCTTTTGAATTAAAAATAAAATAAGAATCCTCAATATTGGAACTGGTATCATAATTGTCAAAAGAAATATAAAACTGAGAGCCTTCTTTCCCAAAAATAGAAGCCGATTTTAAAAGTAGTTCTTTTGAATTAATTTGCAACCTAATTCTTGAATATTCTTCATCAAGATCAATAGGATAAAGATCAATAATATAATATTCAATATTCTTTTCAGTAATACTATTTATAAATTGATACTTATAGCCTTCTTCATAAACAGTAAACAATTTCTTTGGATTACTAAATATATCTTCGCTATTTGGATCTTGCTCTGTAATATTAACTTCACTTACTTCAGGAATGTAATTCCAAAGCGTTTCCCCATCAAAGAAAGATTCTGCACCTAAAAAGTTCATTCGATACTTATCTTGCTTCATCACAATTGTTCCATTTGAAGTATTTTGGGTATCATCTTTAATATTTTTGAAATCAATTTTAAAGTCGGTTTTAATTACTTTAAAAGATTTAGTTTTTTCCGACAATTTATCAAGAATCTTTTTTGCTTCAGGGTCTTGCTGAGCAATAGATATAGAAATTCCGGAAATAAATATTAGAAATAGAAATATATTTTTCATGTGTTTATATTTTGTATTTTATCATAATATTTGCCACAAGTGTTTAATCTTGAGATTGTGTGTCTCTGCGTTTATAACAGACATGGTCTGTTTTAATTAAAAGGATTCAAGGAAGTCTTTCAAATACTGTTCCAAAGAATACTCATCTTGAAATAGAACCTGACGAGCTTTGCTTCCTTCAAATGGACCTACTATGTTTGCAGCTTCAAGCTGATCAATTATTCTACCAGCACGATTATATCCAATCGAAAATTTTCTCTGAATTAAGGATGTCGATCCTTGTTGATGTCTTACAACTAATCTAGCAGCATCTTCAAACATAGCATCACGTTTCGAGAAATCAACTTCACCTATTGAATCTTCTGCACCTTCTGGAGTATATTCAGGCAAAATAAATGCAGTAGGATAGCTTTGCTGATCTCCAATAAAATCAGTTATTTGATCTAACTCAGGAGTATCTATAAATGCACATTGCAAACGTATTAAATCGCCACCTGTTGAAACAAGCATGTCTCCGCGACCAATTAGCTGATTAGCTCCAGGAGTATCAAGAATAGTTCTTGAATCAATCATGGATGATACTCTAAATGCTATACGTGCAGGGAAGTTAGCCTTAATTGTACCAGTAATAATATTAGTTGAAGGTCTTTGAGTTGCAATAATCAGGTGTATTCCAATTGCTCTGGCTAATTGCGCAAGTCTGGCAATTGGACCTTCAATTTCTCTTCCTGCTGTCATTATTAAATCAGCAAACTCATCAACAACAACAACAATGTATGGTAAATATTTATGACCTTTTTCAGGATTTAATTTACGTGCAATAAATTTTGCATTATATTCTTTTATGTTACGAACCTGCGCTAATTTTAATAAATCATAACGATGATCCATTTCAATACATAAGGAATTCAATGTATTTACAACTTTCTGAGTGTCGGTAATTATAGGTTCATCTGATTCTGGGAGCATTGCAAGAAAATGCTTCTCAATTTTAGAGTATAAAGTTAATTCTACTTTCTTTGGATCAACCATTACAAACTTTAACTGAGCAGGATGCTTCTTATATAATAATGATGCAATAATAGCATTTAATCCAACTGACTTACCTTGACCCGTAGCACCAGCAACAAGTAAGTGAGGCATTTTTGCTAGGTCAATAACCATAGTGTCATTCGAAATAGTTTTACCCAAACCAATTGCTAAGTCATACTTTGATTCGCTAAAAACTTTCGATTCCAAAATTGAACGCATAGATACAATTTCTGGATTCTGATTAGGAACCTCAATACCAATAGTCCCACGTCCCGGAATAGGAGCAATAATTCTAATTCCTAATGCAGCTAAACTTAGTGCAATATCATCTTCAAGGTTCTTTATTTTTGAAATTCGAACACCTGGAGCTGGAATAATTTCATATAGAGTTACTGTAGGTCCAACCGTTGCTTTTATTTTATCAATTTGGATTTTATAATTAGCAAGAGTATCAACAATACGGTTTTTGTTAGCAATGATTTCGTCTTTGTCTATTTCTCCATTTGTATCTTGCCCATGATTTTCTAATAAATCAAGTGGGGGTAATTTGTATGAAGAAAGCTCTAAGGTTGGATCGTAATCTTCAAGTTCTAAGTTTTTCAAACTCCCATTTAATTTTTCTTCCTTATGCTTTTCTTCAATTGTCAATACTATTTCTTCTTCTTTTTCGACTGAGCCTTTTACTTTTTCTTCCTTAATTTCTAGACCAGGAGTTTCTTCCTTTATTACAGTTTCTTCAACTTTTTTAGTAGTGAAAATTAAATCATCTTCAATTTCTTCTTGTTCAACAATTTCTTGCTGATTATCATGTGTAGTATTATCAATTGGTTGTTCGTGAACTTCAGAATTATCATCAAATTCAGTATAGTCCTTTTTAAATAATGAAATTGATATTTTCTTAATCCAATCGTATGATTTCTTGAAAGAAAGTATGATAAATGAAATAATAATAACAAAAAGCAAAAATGCTGTCCCTGCTTTTCCAAGAAAGGAATTAAGCCACTGAGCCATAATATAACCATGTCCTCCGCCAAGTCCACTACCTAAATACCCATTTGAATTGCCAAACAAATAGCCAAGTAATATAGAAAGAATTAAAGTGCCAATAATTGTTATTTTAAAAGCTTTGCGAATTGGATATATTTTGATTTTAAAAAAACGAAATCCTATTACTAAAAGTAAAAATGGAAAAGTAAATGATGCAACTCCAAACCAATTGTTAATAAATAAATTAGCAAAGTGAGCACCAGATTTACCCGACCAGTTTTCAACAGAAATCTCAGCAGTTGAAACAACTTTTGAAAACTGAAAGCTTTGATCTGTTTTCCAAGTGAAAAAATAGGAGATAAATGCTAATGTTAAAAAAGCAGCCATGAAAATGGTTGTAACTCCAAGTATTATTTTTACCCTTTCGTCAGAAAATATCTTCTTTCTTTTCTTTTTGGTCTTGGGTTTAGAATTTTTTTTAGCCATTGATAATTTTAAATAACAAAGTGTTGCTTACAATTAAGCATTAAATGTATTACAAAGTAATATAAATAAACGGAAAATTAACAGAAAAATTGAAACGATTACAAATTGAATTATTGTTTTAATAGCTCAATGATTTCAATCATCGTTTTCTTGTTTATTGTATGATAACCTTTGGGTATTTCAAAGTCATCTGTAGGAACTTCTGTTTCAACAACCTTTCTTGCAGTAAGCCTCATAGGCATATCATAAAGCTTTAGCTGAAATTCTAATAAAACACCTTCTATTGATTTAAAGGGAGTTTGAGCATTAACATTATTAATTAGAATATCATTTGTATAGTAAATAGAAAACGGTTCAACATCAGAATCGGGAATTGTTATTATTGCTTTTTTACTTTTAAATCCGCATAATTCAACTATTGTATCCTGAAGTTCAATTTGCATATTGGGAATATCTTCAAAGAACAATGATTTGTCATTAATCTTTTCTATATATTTATATCTTTTATTTAAAACCTTTACTAGTGTGATATTCTTTTTTTCTTTAAAATTCTGAATGTGTGTAAAGCTTACAATTCCAGAGAATCCTTCAATTTTATTAAGAGTATTATTATTTTTAAATTTAATCGTCATTTTTTTAGGTAAAAGACCCTTCATAAAGCTATCCAAAGATTTATCCAGATACTCAATGTCATATTCAATATAACCTTCCTTAATTCGATCTTTATGCTGTATTTTTTTGCATGAATATAAAAGAGTGAAAGTCAGCACGATAACTATGAATGTTTTTATTCTCATATACGCTTGTTAAGTGTGTAACGTAAATAAAGTAAAAAATAATTATCTAAAATAGTGAAAGTAAAGAAAATATCAAAGACTTACTTTTAAGTATATTTGATTATTTGATGAAAGTTTAAAAAATGTCCTTTAACATTTGTTAGATAATGTATTAAAGTGGATAGAATTTATATTTTTGAATTGTTTTTTTTTATAGATTTGTAGCTCAAAATAGTAATAACATATAAATTGATGAAAATGAATAAATTAGCTGTACTTGCATTGGGAGGAAATGCTCTTTTGCGCGGTAACCAAATAGGAACAATTGAAGAACAAGAACAAAATACCTTTGATACACTTGAAAATATAGTGTATTTAATCAAAGAAGGATACGATATTATTATTGGTCATGGAAACGGACCACAAGTTGGTAATATCTTAATGAGAAATGATGCTGGCGAGCAAATGTATAATATTCCACAAATGCCACTTGATATTTGTGTTGCTGATTCTCAAGGTGGAATTGGTTATATGATTGAAAGAATGCTTCGTAATGTTTTAAAGAAACATGAAATTGAGAAAGATATTGTTTGTGTTGTTACATCTGTCGTAGTAGATAAAAATGATCCTGCATTTAAAGATCCACAAAAACGAGTAGGTAAAATATATACCAAAGAGCAAGCTGATAAACTAATAGCTGATAAAAAATGGGAATTTAAAGAAGAAGTAAAAGCTGATGGTGGTTGGAGAAGAGTGGTACCTTCACCAAAACCAATAAGCATCATGAATGAGAAAATAATTGAAAAATTAGCTCGCGAAGGAAATATTGTTGTTGCTGTTGGTGGCGGTGGTGTTCCTGTTTATATCGACGAAAAAAATGATGTTCGTCCTGCTGAAGCTGTGATAGATAAAGATGCAGCAACTTCTTTATTAGGTGCTAGAATTCGTGCTGATGAGTTTTACGTATTAACAGATGTTCCTTATGTATACATTAACTTCAAAAAAGAGAATGAAGAAAAGAAGGAATTCTTAAGCGTAGCTGATGCTGAGAAATATATGAAAGAAGGTCAGTTTGCACAAGGTAGTATGGGACCAAAAATTCAAGCTGGAATAGATTTTGTTAAAAATGGTGGTAAGAAAAGTGTGATTACAGAGAGCACTAAATTAGAAGACCGCACATACGGAACAAAAATTACAATGGAATACGAAGATTAATAAATAGTAACTTTTAAAAATTATAAATTATGGCATTCAATTTAAGAAACAAGAATTTTTTGAAGCTTTCAGATTTAACTCCAAAGGAGATTAAATTTTTATTAGATCTTTCAGCAGATCTTAAAAAAGCAAAATATAATGGAACAGAACAACCTAAATTAACAGGTAAGAACATAGCTTTAATTTTTGAGAAAGCATCTACACGTACACGTTGTGCATTTGAAGTTGCTGCTTTAGATCAAGGAGCACATGTAACTTATTTAGGTCCTTCAGGATCTCAAATTGGTAAAAAAGAATCTATGAAAGATACTGCACGCGTTCTTGGTAGAATGTATGATGGTATTGAGTATCGTGGTTTTGGACAAGATATCGTTGAAGAGTTAGGGGCACATGCAGGTGTACCTGTTTGGAATGGTTTAACTAACGAGTTCCACCCAACTCAAATCTTAGCAGATTTCTTAACAATGATGGAACATTCAGATAAGCCTTTACATCAAGTTACTTTTGCATACGTAGGTGATGCACAAAATAACATGGGTAACTCGCTTATGATTGGTGCAGCTAAAATGGGAATGAAATTCCGTTCAGTAGCTCCAAAAGCAGTGCAGCCAACAACAGAATTAGTTGCTCAAGCTAACGAAATTGCTAAAGAAACTGGTGCTGAAATTATCGTTACTGATAATGTAGCTGAAGGTGTTAAAGGTTGTGATTTTATTTATACTGATGTATGGGTATCAATGGGTGAGCCTGACGAAGTATGGAAAGAAAGAATAGAATTATTAAAACCGTATCAGGTAAACAAATCAATGATGGATGCTACAGGTAATGCAAAATGTAAATTCATGCATTGTTTACCAGCATTTCATAATAGACAAACTGTAGTTGGAGAAGAAATTTTCCAAAAATTTGGTTTAGACGGAATGGAAGTTAATGAGGAAGTATTCGAATCTGAGGCATCAATTGTATTTGACGAAGCTGAAAATAGAATGCACACAATTAAAGCTGTTATGGTTGCTACATTAGGAGCTTAATTACGCATAACATAAATAATAAATGAGCGGTTTCTGACTTACAGAAACCGCTCTTCTTTTATATAAGGTGTCGTTAAGTTAATTCTTTTTTAACGCTGCCAGTATCCTAATGTTAAAAATTGTAAGGATTGAACAGATTAATAAAAATGTAAGCTCAAATTGTTGAATATGAAATATCCAAATCGGAATCATGATAATAATTAAAGCTTGAATAAATAGTGTTAAATATTTTCTAATATTCGGGTAATTTTTAAATTTAAATACGGTAAAAAGATACAAAGGATTTATCCATAGCAAATTTAAATTGTATTGTAATTCAGTATGTTCGGTATATAAACTAACAGCTAAAATTAAAAGTCCGGTTAAGCCGGTAATAATCTGTAAAGGGATTTGAACGTAATTGGATTTTATAAATACAATTAACACTAAAATCAAAGAGAATATAAAAATTGGATTAATAATAAATGGGTAAGCGTTTCCAGTATTATCCACTTTATTATAAACTTGTTCTTCTTTAACAATAGGTTCATTATTAGTTTGTAAATCATTTAATCCTTCGTATAAATAATCTGGCAGGAAAAGACTTTCAAATTTGTTAATATTCCGATCTATTTTGTAACCCATAATCAGACTCATGCCAAATCTCACCCATAATTTATTATCTAAAGATTCATTTAACTGGTCTCTATATGTCTTTTGAGTTATGGTATTATCAAAATTAGTTTCTACATTTTCTAAAATCAAATCACGCAATTCCGATGTGCAGTTTTTCCCTACAAAGCTATAGTAGTAATATCTGTTTTCAGGTCTGTGTAAATATTCTAATCTATCAATAATTTTAGTTTTACTTTCATCGGATAAGTTGAGTTTTTGTTCAATTATCTGTCTGTTTTCATGAAAATAGCCGGTGTAAAAACGAAAGGTTTGTTGAGTATCTAACTTATATTTTAATTTTCCTTTTATGAATTTTGAATAAAAATTGGGCATGTTAAAATCAAAAAGCCCAAAGTTATATACAATATCTAAATTCGCATCTTTATCAACAATTCTTATTGCACTATGTCCCCAAGCTGTAAAAGTTTCAGCACCGCTTGAACACGTTAGTAGGCTTATTTCGATTTCACTTTTTGGATAAACATGTTGTAATCCTATTATTAAAAAAATTGTTAGAGCTATTAAGCTTTTGTTCATCTTTGTCATTTATACAGTTATTTTTTTTCTATTAAAAAACGAATTATTTTGTTTTCTTTAATATTCCAAAAGGATCAACGAAGTCTACAACTGAGCTTGTTTCAATTTTTGCTGCTTGCGAAGTAATAGTCATAACCGGTACTTTAGAATAATTAATTATTCTATGAGCAAAAGCGCCTATATAGTTGTCAAAACGATATTTTTCTTTATGCGTCATTAATACGATTAAATCAGAATTTATTTCTTCAGAATATTCCAATATATCCATATAAGCATAAGGCCTAAGTTTTTTAATTAGTTTTATTTTATAATTAATATTATTTTCTTTTAGCGTTTTCTCAAGTTTTCCAACTTTTTTCTTGATTCTAAAATTACGAGTACCAAAACCAGGAAAAAGTACAGATATAAAATGTAAAGTGGCATTCGAATTTTTATTAAACGTTATTGCAGATAAAATTTGTCTATCACTATCTTCCGACAAATCAATAGGAACAACAATATTACTTATTTCAGTATCGATTTTGTTTTTTATAGTAATAACCGGACACTTAGATTCTGTTATTACGTGTGTTAAAGTAGATCCAATAATTTTATCTTCTTGTTCTTCTTTATGTTTATCACATAAAACAATAAGTCCTGAATCAATTGAAGCTGAATATTTTAAAATCTGCTCATGAATACGACCAAAAAGAACTTCTAATTTAAATTCTATTTCTGGATGTTGTTCTGCAGTTTTCTTAAGGTTCTCAATTGACAACCGACTTAATTTTTCTTTTGTTTCTTTTGTAAGAACTAATTTGCTCCACCAATCTGTAACTTCAATTACATTTATCAAATGAATTTTATTCTTTAACAATTTTGCTAAAAAAACAGCTTCAACAAGTGAGTTTTCGGATTCGCTCGAAAAATTCACCGGAACAATAATATCTTTATTAAAACTTTCCATATACAACTAATTTAAAGTGATATTTAAAAAACACCTTTAATAAAATGCCAGGTAATGTAGACTGATGCTGCTAATTTTAAACCAACACCCATTAAAAAGCCAAAGAAAGCTCCTAATCCAGCTTTGAAAGCATCCTTGTTATTTGCTCCTTTTATAGATTCACCAATAATTGCACCTACAAGTGGCCCAAAAATTAGCCCAAGTGGTCCAAGAAAAATCATCCCGATTATTAGTCCAATTGTGGCACCCCACATTCCTGCCTTTGTTCCTCCAAACTTTTTTGTTCCCCAAACCGGAACAACAAAATCTATGACGGTTACAACAGTTGCTATTAATGCTAAAATTAAAAGAAAGTTGGTTGTATATTCTCCTTCACCAAATTTAGTGAAGTGTAGTGTAAGTAATCCTAAAAAGCTTAAAGGTGGGCCAGGAATAATTGGCAAAACACATCCTATAAGACCTACAATTATTAGTACTACTGCAATTGCCAATAAAAAGTAATCCATAATAATTTAATTATATTTTGAAGTCTAAAAATATGAATTAATATGGTTTATAAAAAGAAGCTTTGTAAAGATTGCTATTTTTTTTGGTATGTTTTTTTAGGCAAGCTACTTAAAATGCTGAATATTTGGTTTTGCACTGCATGAAGAAGAACAATCACAACTATTTTCTGATTTCTTTCCAAAAACCTTTATGAAGCTATAAATTGTATAACCGATAGAAATTGCAATTATGATAAAAACGATTATTTCTTGCATAAATCATTGTTTAAATTAGTAAAGATCCAATCTGGTATATTAATAAAGACATAAACCAAGCCAAAAATGTTGTGTATAACATCGTAAAAATTGCCCATTTCCAATGTCCTGACTCTTTACTTATAGCTACAACCGAAGCAATACAAGGAAAATAGAGTAAAATAAAAATTAAAAAACCATAGGCAACAAGAGGTGTAAATTGATTTTTTCCATCTTCATTTTTTTCATTTTTTAATCTGCTAACTAAATTATTCCCACTTTCATCTTCATCTGCCTGATAAAGAACCCCCATTGTACTAACAACTATCTCTTTTGCTGCAACACCTGATAAAATACTTACGCTCATTTTCCAGTCAAAACCTAAAGGTCGCATAACTGGCTCAATAAACTTTCCAATTCTTCCAATATAAGATTTTGCTTGTTGTTCATTATGTTTTTGTGATAACAAATTATCAATTAATTCGCTTTTGTTGTAAGGATTTTCTTTTTCTATCTTTGAAATTTCATGCTTGTAATTAACGGAATAATCAATGTTTTTTGGGTAATAACCAAGTGCCCATATTAATACTGATGCTATAAGAATTACACCACCCATTTTTTGTAAGTATTGTTCTCCTTTATGCCACATATGTCGTATTGTATTTCGTACAGTAGGTATGCGATAGGGCGGAAGCTCCATTACAAAAGGAATCTCTTTTGACTTAAAAAGTGTTTTTTTAAATATTATTGCAACAATAGATGCAACAGCGATACCTATTATGTATATAGAAAATAATACCAAACCTGGGCGTTTAGTAAAAAAAGCAGAAATTATTAGAACATAAACAGGTAAACGGGCACTACAAGACATAAACGGATTAATAAGCATTGTTAACAATCTGTTTTGTCTGTTCTCAATAGTCCGGGTTGACATAATAGCAGGAACATTACATCCAAATCCCATTATTAGTGGAATAAATGATCTTCCATGTAATCCAATTTTATGCATAATCCGATCCATAATAAATGCTGCACGGGCCATGTATCCGGTATCTTCCATTAATGAAATAAAGAAGAAAAGGATTAAAATATTTGGAAGAAAAATTATAACACCTCCAACACCACCAATTACTCCATTTACAAATAAATCTTTTAATGGACCATCTGCCATAATATTACTTACTGATTCGCTTAGTAAACTAACCAAAGAATCTATCCATTCCATTGGATATTGACCTAACGAAAAAGTAGACTGGAACATAAGCCATAAAAAGAAGATGAAAAATGGGAATCCAAGATATTTATGAGTCAGGAACCTATCTATTTTTTCTGTTTTTCTTCTTCGTGTATTAATGTTGCCTTTGTATGTTTCTTTCAACGCCCCTGCAATAAAACCGTATTTAGCATCTGTAATAATTGTTTCACTATCTTCTGTTATTAGTGATTCAAGCTTTTTTATTTCTTTTTCAGAAGTTTGTTGTATGCTTTCGTAATTATCCCATTTCGATAAAGTGAAATTTGCAGAAGCATCTTTTTCTAAAAGCTTAATTGCATAAAATCTTGAGGAAACAACATCTGTTATTTTTTTGTTTTCCCAAATCTCATCCTGAATATTACGGATTGATTTCTCAACATCTTTACCATAGTTAATATGGATATGTCTAACAGATTGGTCTCTGTCTTCGTAAACATCAATTACTTTATTAAAAAGATCATTAACACCAAATCCTTTTGATCCAATAGTTGGAATTATAGGAATACCGATCATCTTACCTAGAGAATCGAAATTGAATTCGTCGCCTTTTTTTCGAAGTTCATCGTACATGTTTAAAGCAATTATTACTTTAATATCCATGTCAATTAATTGAGTTGTTAGATACAGATTTCTCTCTAAGTTAGATGCATCAACCACGTTTATAACAACATCAGGCATTTCGCCAAAAATATATTTCCTAACATACAACTCTTCTGGTGTGTATGTCGAAAGAGAATATGTTCCGGGAAGATCAGTAAGGTTCAATAAGTAATCATTGAACTTATATTTTGCACTTTTAGAATCAACAGTAACTCCGCTATAGTTTCCTACGTGTTCTTTCGAGCGTGAAGCAAAATTAAAAAGAGAAGTTTTACCTGAATTTGGATTTCCAACAAATGCAATTTGAATTTCTTTTCCTTTTTTATGTGCAGATGTTTTTAAAGCCTCCTCGGTAATTACTCCGTTAAAATCATTAAAATCAATTTTCTTAGCTTCTTCTTTAGTAATAACTTCTATTAGCGAAGCTTCACTTTTCCTGAGAGAAACTTCATATCCCATAATGTTATATTCAATAGGATCTTTTAATGGAGCATTTTTTACTACAGTAACTTTTTTGCCTTTAACAAAACCCATTTCAGTGATTCGTTTTCGAAACGCACCACGACCACGAACTTTTATTATATATCCTGCCTGGTTATCTTTTAGTTGTGATAGTTTCATACTGTAGTAAACGCAAATTCAGTTTTAATTAAGGCTCAAAAGTAGCTTTATAAAAATTTCCAAACAATACCATCATTTGGGTATTTTTATAACATAATTTTAAAAGCTTTGTTTTGTAAATAGGAAAAATAGTAAGTTTGGTGAATTAAACAAGATATTAATTATAACAATAGGTAATAGCATAAAATAGATATGAAGAATAATGTAAATATAGCCGTTCAGGTATTGCCTCAATCTAAAGTGAAAGGTTCTTATGAATTAGTTGATGATGCAATAGATGTTATCCGTAATTCAGGGTTAAAATATCAGGTTTGTCCTTTTGAAACTGTTTTAGAAGGTCCGTACGATGAAATTATGAAAGTTATTGAAGAAGTTCAACAAGCCTGTTTTAATAACGGAGCCGAAGAATTAATTGTAAATATTAAAATACAAAATAGAAAAGATAGTGATGTCACTATCGAAGAGAAAATGAAGAAATATATGTGATAAGATTAAAAGAAAAAAGCTGACAATTTAGTCAGCTTTTAGTTTTTTTATTCTGTTTTTTCGCCCAGATCGTCAAATTCTACATCTGAAGAATATCCTTCTGTTTTTATAGATTCTAATACAGGAGTATTTTCTGCAGCAACCTCAACATTTGTCTCAGTCTTTTCAATAGGATCTTGCTCTGGAGCATTTTCTTTAATATACTCAATTACTTCTTGTAGGTTTTCACTGAATTTTTCAAAATCTTCTTTGTAAAGGAAAACTTTGTGTTTTTCAAAATAATGCCTACCGTCACGATTAAACTTTTTCTTACTTTCGGTAATAGTTAAATAATAATCGTTTCTTTTTGTCGCTTTAACATCAAGAAAGTAAGTTCTCTTCCCTGCTCTTACAACTTTAGAGAAAATTTCTTCACGTGCATTTTCACCTCCATTGTTCTCTAATCCTTCTTTTTTGTCGTATCCGTCCATTTTAATATTATTTAGCGTTTTAAGATTATCAACACCCAAAAGTAAAAAAATATTTAATATTTCATTAACTAAATAGGTTTTTTTAGAAAATTGATTGAAGTTAATAGTTTTATAAATGTTACATACCTAAATATCAGATGTAAACAAAGTATGAATGTTTATGATCTAAAAAAAGCTTTTTTTACTGTTAAGTATAGCAAAAAATCATTTACTTTGCAGGCTCAAAGACTAAACTATAAATATTAAGGAGTTCTTATAATATGATAAGCAGAAGGTTATTACGTATCAAAACACTTCAAATTTGTTATGCTTATTTTAAATCAAGCGAACAGTCTATGAATCAGGCTGAAAAGGAATTGTTCTTTAGTATCCAAAAATCTTACGATTTATACCACTATCTTTTATTACTAATTATTGATATTGCAGGATACGCTGAATCAAGAATTGATTTGGCAAGGCAAAAAAGAATGCCTACTAAAGAAGATTTAAACCCTAATACGCGATTTATTGATAACAGATTGATAAAACTTTTAGACGAAAATCTTGATCTAAAAAAGTACTTAAACGAACAAAAATTAAGCTGGGTTAATTCTCCTGATTTAATTAAGAATTTGTATAATGAAATTCGTGACTCGGAGTTGTATAGTGAATATATGACCAAGGAGAGTTGTGGATTTAACGAGGATAAGAAATTTATTTCAAATATTTATGCTCAAATAATTGTCAATTATGAGCCGTTACATCAGAACCTTGAAGAGCAAAGTATCTTTTGGAATGATGATGTTGAATTTGTTATTGGAATGATTATTAAATCTTTGCGATCATTCAAAGCTTCAAGTGATGAAACAGTTGCATTAATGCCTCTTTTTAAAGATGATGAAGACAAAGATTTTGTAAAAAAGCTTTTTAGAAAAGCAATTCTAAATCACAAAGAACACGAAGAACTTGTTTCAAAATTCATAAAGAATTGGGATGTGGAACGTGTTGCTTTTATGGATATAGTAGTGATGAGTCTTGCTGTTTCAGAAATGGTTGAATTTCCTGGAATTCCTGTAAAGGTTAGTCTCGACGAATATATTGAGATAGCTAAGTATTACAGTACAGAAAAAAGTAATATATTTATCAACGGAATTCTCGACAAAATTGTTGAGCATTTAAAAGAAAATGGTAAAATTAAAAAAACCGGAAGAGGTTTAATTGGTGAAGTTATTGATTCTAAATAGTATTTATTTCAAATATGATTAGTAGAAAAGAAATCTTATTTTTAGTAATTATTATAAGTATTGCTTTTGTATCATGCTCTTTAAATAAGGAAAAACATGCGAAAGCTAATAATATTGCTGATATCGATGGTGTTCCTGAGATAAAATTTGATACAACTTACCATGATTTTGGAACTTTAGTTCAAGGAGAACAAGTAGCATTTACTTTTAAATATGTAAATAAAGGATCTGCCGATTTAATTATTTACGATGCATTTTCTACTTGTGGATGTACAGTTCCTGAATTTAGTAGAGAACCAGTTTCTCCTGGTGCTGAAGGTAAAATAGAAGTTGTTTTTAACAGCGAAGGGAAAAGAGGAATGCAGTACAAAAGTGTTACTCTTAAATTAAATACTGAAATCAAAGAAAAAACCTTGACAATTAAAGCGAATGTTTTAGCAAATAATTATAAATCTTAAATAACAAAAATTATGAACAGTTTATTGAATGTATTATTAATGGGACAGCCTGCAGAAGGTCAAAGTCCATATTCATCTTTCATTTTTCTATTATTAATTGTAGTTGTATTTTACTTTTTTATGATTCGTCCACAAATGAAGCGACAGAAGGATTTGAGAAAATTCAGAGAAGCTCTTAAGCAAGGTGATAAAGTTATTACAACAGGTGGTATTTATGGTAAAATAAATGCAATTAAGGATAATCATATTATTGTTGAGATTGACGATAATGTAAAAATTAAGATTGATAAAAGCGCTATTTTAAAAGATTCTTCCGATATTAGTGCTGCAAAATAGTTTAACCTGAAAGCGTTTAATACTATTTTGTATTAAACGTTTTCTTTTTATAACATATCGTGGTAGCAAAAAATATTGAAGATAACATTAAGAGTTTTCTTAATAAGAAGAATATAAAAGCTGATAGAAGGCTTATAGTCTTTTTATTTTTTGTTGTTATAGCCACAATCTTCTGGTTCTTAAATCAACTCGAAGAAGAATACGTTACCGATATTTCACTTCCGGTAAGGTACACAAACATGCCTGCAGATAAAATTCTGGTAAATGAATTACCCGATTATTTCAAAATTCGCGTACGGGCTCATGGTTACAAATTACTTGAATATAAGATAAGTAATAAGTTCCTGCCATTTCAGATTAATGTAAACTCAATTACTCTGAGAATGCTTTCAGGTTCTGATTTTTCAAGACTTTATGCATTAACACGATTAATGGACGATAAAATTGAAAATCAATTAAGCTCTGAGCTTGAAATTGTTTCAATTTCGCCTGATACAATTTATTTTGAATTTGCCGAAAGGATTTTTAAGAAAGTACCGGTAGCTTCAGATATTGATGCAAAACCTGCAACTCAGTTTATGATTTATGGAGATATTAATTTTAATCCAGATAGTGTTACAATATCAGGCGCTGAACCTATAATAGATACTATTAATGAGGTGTTTACAAATCAAATAGAATTACTTGATCTTGAAGCAAACTATAATGACGATATTAAATTGAATAAGATTGATAATGTAAACTTTTCTGAAGACAAAGTTGATTATTCCATAAACGTCGAGAAATTTACAGAAGGATCACACAAAATTAAATTACATGTTGTTAATGTTCCTGATTCATTAATAATAAGAACTTTCCCTAAAGAAATTACAGTTACATATTTGGTAGCATTAAGTGATTATGAAAAAGTGCTTCCAGAGTTATTTGAAGCTGTTGTTGATTTTAAGGAAACAACTAACCAACTAAATCAACTGAATGTGAAAATTCAGAACTCACCTGGCTATATAAGGTCTTTAAGATATAACCCAAATACTGTAGAATATATTATCGAAAGAAAATAATGATTACTGTTGGTTTAACCGGAGGAATAGGTAGCGGAAAAACTTTGATAAGCGAGATATTTAATCGCCTTGGAATTCCTGTTTTTAATGCTGATTACGAAGCACGAAAAATAATGAACTCTAATGAAGATGTTATTGTTCAGATTGAGAAAGAATTTGGAGATGATATTTACAATACAGAAGGAATTAACAGAAAGAAACTTGCTGCAATAATTTTTGAGAATGAAAGCGCTTTAAAAAAAATTAATTCAATAGTTCATCCAAAGGTCAGAGAGTCTTTTATTAACTGGAGCAACGAAAAAACTAGTTTTTCATATGTGATTGAAGAAGCAGCTATCTTATTTGAAAGTAATGCGCATAAAGAGCTTGATATTACAATAAATGTGCATACCGATGAGTTAATTAGAATTAATAGAGTAGTAGAAAGAGATCAGGTACCGATTGAGGCTGTAAAAAGTAGAATGAAAAATCAATTGACTGATGAGGAAAGAATTTCTCTTTCGGATTACACTATATATAATGATGGTAAAAGAATGGTTTTACCTCAGGTATTAGAAATACATCAAAAAATATTAAATAGAAGGAAATAAAAATGGGAAAGTTTGGAAAATGGATAGCAGGAGGATTAGGATGGGCAGTTTTTGGTCCGATTGGAGGAATATTAGGTTTTGCTCTTGGTTCTTTGTTTGAGGCTCCTGAGTTTGCAAAACAAAAAGGATATTCAACAACAACTAATGGAAGCTTTGCAATGACACTTCTTGTGTTGGTTGCTGCTGTTATGAAAGCCGATGGAAAAGTTTTAAAATCAGAATTAGATTTTGTTAAGAAATATTTTATTCAATCCTTTGGGGAAGAATCAGCAGCAGAAGCAATTAAGATGCTTCGCGATATTTTAAATCAGAATATACCTGTTCAGTCGGTTGGAGTGCAAATTAAGCAGAATATGGATTATTCTTCCAGATTACAGTTATTACATTTGTTGTTTGGAGTTGCTTTAGCTGATGGTAAAGCAGACACCTCTGAGATAAATACAATTGCCTCTATTTCAGGATACATGGGCGTAAGTTCAAAAGATTTTGAATCAATTAAATCAATGTTTGTTGCCGATGTAGATTCTTCATATAAGATTCTTGAAATTGAAAAAACAGCAACTGATGATGAAGTGAAAAAAGCTTATAGAAAAATGGCTGTGAAATTTCATCCTGATAAAGTGAGTCATTTAGGTGAAGATTTTCAGAAAAAGGCTAAGGAAAAATTTCAGAAAGTGAATGAAGCATACGAGCAGATTAAAAAAGAAAGGGGAATGAATTGATTTTTTATTCGAATAAATAATAAAAAATTTGTTAAACTATTTTTGAATTGTATTTTTGCAGTTCATTAAAAACAAAATAAGAATATATGTTAAAAGATATTTTGTCAATTTCGGGTTACGGTGGATTATTCAAATTTATTTCACAGGGAAGAAACGGTATTATTGTTGAATCTCTTGAAGATCAACACAGAATGAATGCAAGCGCAACTGCTAAGATAAGTGCCTTGGAAGATATTGCAATATTTACCGATACCGAAGATTTGCCATTAAAAGATGTTTTTAAAGCAATTAGTGAAAAAGAAAATGGTGGAGTAGCAATTGCTCATAAATCATCTGCGAATGAACTTAAAAGCTATTTTGCAGAAGTTTTACCAGATTATGACAGAGATAGAGTATATGTTTCTGATATTAAGAAAGTAGTAAACTGGTATAATATTCTTCACAAATTAGAATTGTTAAATTTTGAAGAAGAGGAAGAAGCAAAAGAAGAAGTAAAAGAAGCAAAGGAAGAAAAAGCTCCAGCTAAAAAGGAAACACCTGACGCTGCTGTAAAAACAGAATCATCTCAAAAGAAACCTACTGCTAAGAAAGTAGTTAAGAAAGACGAAAAGAAAGAAGAATAAGATATTCTAACTTATCAAATATAAAAAAATCCGCTGTTTAGCGGATTTTTTTATATTTGGTTATGTTTTTTGTGTTATTATTTATTTCAAACGTGACAGAAGAAGGTTGTCCAAAAAGTCAATCTTTGTCATCCCCAACTTGATTGGGGATCTTTTTACTTGTTGCAGTAATATCAATTAAGAGATTCCCTTTTTCAAGGGAATGACACTCTAAAACTTTTTGGATAGCCTCATTATCTGATTTTAGCAATTTTTTATTAGTCAAATTGCTTTGCAGCTTCCCAGATCTCATTCATTGCATCCAGATTCATATCCTTGAGCGAGATACCTTTTTTTAAGGTTTGCTCTTCCAAGTAATTAAAGCGCTTAATAAATTTTTTATTTGTTCTTTCTAACGCTGTTTCAGGGTCAATATCATATAAGCGAGCAGCATTAATTAGTGAGAATAATAAATCACCAAATTCTGCTTCAATTTTCTCCTGATCTTCAGATTCTACTTCATGCTGTAATTCGCCCAGTTCTTCTTTTACTTTATCCCATATTTGACTTCTTTCATCCCAATCGAAACCTACACCTCGAACCTTTTGTTGTACTCTATTTGCTTTTACTAAAGCAGGCAATGATTCCGGAACTCCTGATAAAACTGAAGGATCGCGATCCTTTTCTTTCATTTTAATTTGCTCCCAGTTTTCTTCCACTTCTCTGCTATCTTGCACTTCTATTTCTCCAAAGACATGAGGATGTCTATGAACTAGTTTTTCATTTATTCCATTAATAACATCAGTAATATCAAATGCTTTCTTTTCTGATCCTATTTTTGCATAAAAAACAATATGTAATAAAATATCTCCTAATTCTTTTTTAACCTCCTGAAGATCATTTTTAATAATGGCATCTGCTAACTCATAAGTTTCTTCAATAGTAAGCGTGCGTAAAGTTTCTATAGTTTGTTTTTTATCCCACGGACATTTCTCTCTCAGCGTGTCCATTATTTCTAATAACCGATCAAAAGCTTCTAGTTCCTTCTTCATTTATATCTTTTTTTTGATTTTGACTCTTAGCCTTTAGCTGTCATTAATTGAGTTAATAGCTAATAGCTTGAGGCAAAAAGCTATTTTTTAATTAATAATTATTGAAATTTAATTCTAATGGAAGAGTTTGTGTCAAGATTTAATAACTCTGCTGCATTTCCTCCATTTATAGCAATTTCAAGTAAGTTTAATGAGTTAAATATTGCCAAAATTTCTCCTACTGTTGTTTCTTGATATGCCTTATTAATTTTTGAAATCACATAATGATTACTTTGAACATAAATTTTAAATGGTTTTCCATTACCAATACGGTCAAATAAATCTTTAGAGATATTTGTAATTGCATTCTGGAAAGAATCAATGTAAACAACACTCCCGGTAAGAATATTATCTTCGATTGTAGCTCTTAAAGGAACTCGTCTATTAATTGCTTCCGATTCCGTTCCAATTGATTCAGGTTTTTCGTCTTGAACCAAACTACAAGCAACTTTTGAAAAAATATTTAAAGTAGGGAAACTGGATTGTTCAGAATCTTTTAACGAAAAATATTTAACCGTATCAGTATCTTTAAAAAGCAAACTGAAAATACCATTATCACTTCCTAAAAAATATTGATTGTCGAATTCTGCAATTAGGTAGTTATATTCAGCAAAAGTTTCGGTTTTTACACCAATAATATGAACAGTTCCAGAAGGATAATATTTAAAACTATTTTTTAAAACAAAAGCAGCTTGATAAATGTTAAATGGCTTAATCTGATGTGTAATATCAACAACAGTAACATCGGGACAATTACTTAAAATGGCCCCTTTTACAGCGCCAGTGTAGTAATCGTCATTGTTCCAGTCTGTTGTTAATGTAATTATTGACATATATTAATGTTAAATCATTTTACATGATTTGATTTTTAAAGATACAAATTTAAAGGTTTATTACAGATTTTAGATGATAAGAATAGAAGATTTAATAAATAAAACCTGAAACAATAAAATTTTGTTTAAAACTTTGTTGTAACTCTGTTCTTAAATAAAAAATCTGGCAAATAATTTTTGCTATTTTCGATGATTCTTATATTAGATGATTTACCTTTGTAATCTGATATTGAATATAATACCTCACCAAGAATAATAGTTTGATTGTAACAGGATAGTGTATGATAGAAAAGGTTATTTATTTAGAAGGAGTTGAACCGGTAAATGTATATGGAGTTAAGAATACTAGACTAGAGATTCTTAAAAGCTTTTATCCTGAGCTTAAAATTGTTGCACGTGGTGATGAAATTAAAGTTAATGGAGAAGAAGGTCAGATAAATGATTTCGAAGAAACCTTACAGCTTATAATTGAATATTTCTTAAAATTTAAAAAGCTCGGCGATGTTGAATTTGAGGCTTTAATTAGAGGCGAAGGACGCGAATTATTAAAAAGAAAAGAAGAAGCCGACGATGCATTAATTTATGGTAATAATGCTCGTCCTATAAAAGCCAGAACCGTGAATCAGCTAAAACTAGTTGATGAATATGATACCAACGACTTGTTATTTGCTATTGGTCCTGCTGGATCTGGGAAAACATATACAGCGATAGCATTAGCAGTACGAGCATTTAAAAATAAAGAAGTAAAACGTATAATATTAACTCGTCCTGCTGTTGAGGCTGGCGAAAATCTCGGATTTTTACCTGGTGATTTAAAAGAAAAACTCGATCCATATTTACGACCATTATATGATGCCTTAATGGACATGATTCATCCACGGAAATTGGCCGAATTAATAGAAAATGATGTAATAGAAATTGCCCCATTAGCATATATGCGCGGTAGAACATTAGATAACGCATTTGTTATTTTGGATGAAGCACAAAACACAACAATTAATCAGTTAAAAATGTTTCTTACTCGTATGGGTAAAAATGCAAAGTTTATAGTAAACGGAGATACAACACAAATTGATTTAAAACCAAAACATAATTCAGGATTATTACAAGCAATGAAAATTCTAAAAGGAATAAAAGGAATTTCAATTATTGAATTTGATGAAAGAGATATAATCCGACATCATCTTGTAAAATATATTGTAAAGGCATATGATAACCTCAAAACAGAGGAGGATAAATAAGATACTTTTAACTCGTAACTTTTAACTTTTAAATAAATTATGGCACAAGCAGTAGTAAAAACCGATTTCAATTTTCCGAAACAAAAAAGCGTTTACAACGGAAAAGTTCGTGATGTATATAACATTAACGATGAGTATCTTGTAATGGTTGTTAGCGATCGTATTTCTGCATTCGATGTAGTTTTACCAAAAGGAATCCCTTTCAAAGGACAAGTTCTAAATCAAATTGCTGATAAATTCTTAGATGCTACAAAAGATATTGTCCCTAATTGGAAAATTTCTGTTCCGGATCCAATGGTAACAATTGGTCATTTTGTTGAAACATTTCCAATCGAGATGATTGTTAGGGGATACCTGACAGGTAGCTCTTGGCGTTTATATAAAAATGGTGGACGTGAAATTTGTGGAGTACCGTTACCTGAAGGTTTGGTTGAACATCAAAGGTTTCCAGAACCAATTTTAACCCCAACAACAAAAGCAGATGTTGGTCACGATGAAAATATTTCAAAAGAAGAAATTATTAAACAAGGACTTGTTTCTGCAGAAGATTATGCATTGCTAGAGAAATATTCCTTAGAATTATTTAAAAGAGGTAGTGAGATAGCTGAAGAAATGGGATTAATTCTTGTTGATACAAAATATGAATTTGGGAAAAAAGATGGACAGATTTACCTAATCGATGAAATTCATACTCCAGATTCTTCAAGGTATTTTTACTTAGAAGGTTACCAGGAAAGACAAGATAAAGGTGAAAACCAAAAGCAATTATCAAAAGAATTTGTTCGTGAGTGGTTAATGGATCAAGGTTTTCAGGGTGAAGAAGGACAAAAAGTTCCTGAAATGCACGAGGAATTTGTTAGTCAGGTTTCAGAACGTTACATTGAGCTTTATGAAAGCATAACAGGTGACAGTTTTGTTAAAGCTGATGCAGATAAAGTACATGATAGAATTGAAAAGAACGTTACAGCAAAGTTGAATGAATTGATGTAATTAATAATTGAAATATGAAAGCCGATATTATTTTTAATATCGGCTTTTTTGTATTTTTCGCCAAACGAAAATTATAGTTTCAAGTATTCCTTTAAATCTTTAACATATTGTTCAAATGCTTTTATTCCAGTTTTAGAAATAGTACATGTTGTTTGAGGTATTTTACCTTTAAATCCTTTTTCTACTAAAATATATCCGGCATTTTCTAACTTAGTTACTTGAACACTTATATTGCCTGCAGTAGCTTCTGTTTTCTCTTTGATAAATGTAAATTCTGCTTTTTCAACAGAAATTAAAAGAGACATAATTGCTAGGCGCAACTCAGAATGTAATAAAGGATCTAATTTCTTAAGCATTTTTTTTGTTTTGAAATTTCAATAAATACCCCGGAACTAAATATCCTAATATAATTATAATAGGAGATACAAAAACAACTAAGTTTGTAGGAAGCAAAAATAGACCAATAACACCAAGCCAAAAAACTATTCCACCCCAAATCAAAGGCTTAAATTTAATTATGATACCGGTAAGAAAAGTAGCATTCCCAGCTAAAAGAAAAATAATAGGTTCTATTTTATAATTGAATTTACTCATAAAGACAAGAATAATTGCATAACCTACTAAAAATGAAATCCAATTCAGAAAATTAACTCGATCAAGGTGGGTGCGAACACAGTTCTTTTTTCCTTGCCTCATACCATAAACAAAATTGGCAATTATTCCTGGAATTATGATTAGCCATATTAAGTATGGTTTATTAATTGTAGGAATTCTGCTCAAAATAATTTGACCAATATTACCAATTAATACAATCCATCCCCAAAGTAAAAAATAAAAGCTGTTGTCATGAAGATTGCCTTTTGTCCGATTAATCATTTTTTCTATAATCTGAAGACTCTCTTCAGGTTTTAATTCTTTTTCGTTTGTTTCCATAATTAAAATTTTAGTTGTAAACATATTGCAAATGTAAAGTAGTTTAAAAAATAAACCAAATATTTTTTAAAGTTTTTAACAAAAGATTTTGTTTTCATAGAATTTAAGGGCTTTTCAAATAATCTTTTTTTATTTTTGTAGCTTACAATGAATTAAATATTTAAATAATGGATAAAGTATTAGGAATAGGGAATGCTTTGGTTGATATAATGACTAAATTAGAAGATGATTCAACATTAGATAAATTTTCGTTAAGAAAAGGAAGCATGCAATTATCTGAAAGAGATTTTGCAGATAAAATAAATAATGAAACAGCGAATTGTGATAAATCGCAATCATCGGGTGGATCGGCAGCAAACACTATTCACGGCATAGCAAGTTTAGGTGCTGCTACAGGTTATATTGGTAAAGTTGGAAACGACGAATTTGGCGAATTTTTTAGCAACGATATGAAAGCAAATGGTATTGAACCATTCATGCTTAAAAGTGCAACAGATACCGGTAGAGCAATAGCTTTAATTTCTCCTGATTCTGAAAGAACTTTCGCTACATATCTTGGAGCAGCTATTGAGTTAACTGATTCTGACTTAATTGCAGATCAATTTAGAGATTATAAAATATTACATATTGAAGGTTATTTGGTACAAAACCATGCTTTAATGTTAAAAGCAGCTTTATTAGCTGAAGCTAACAATATGAAAATTTCAATTGATATGGCAAGCTTCAATGTAGTTGAAGATAATTTAGAATTTCTTAAAAATTATGTAAAGAATTATGTTGATATAATTTTTGCAAACGAAGAAGAATCGAAGGCATTTACCGGTAAAGAACCGGAAGAATCGTTGAATGAATTAGCAGAACAATGTGAAATTGCTATTGTGAAAATTGGAAGTAAAGGTTCATTAGTAAAAAGCAATGGACTTGTTTATAAGATTGATCCAATAAAAGTTTATCCAGTTGATACAACCGGTGCAGGTGATTTATTTGCTTCTGGATTTTTATATGGTTTAGTTAAGAAATTACCTTTGGACGAATGTGGTAGAATTGGCTCTTTATGTGCAGGTAAAGTAATTGAAGTTATTGGCTCAAAAATGAGTGAGGAAACCTGGAATGAAATAAAAAGTAAAGTATAGAGGTTTACATAAACGTATTAATTTTAAAAGGGTAACAGTAATGTTACCCTTTTTTAGTATTGGTTAAACCATTGTACATAGATTTGGTATTTTTAAATTACACATTTATCTATAAAAAAATAATTAGGAAAAATTATTGATTTAAAGTAAATTGTATAGGATTTTTTATCAAAAAATTTCTTTATGTTTTTACAAAATCTACGATTTCGTACAAAACTTTTTATAGGCTTCGCAATTGTTATATTATTTTCAATAATAATAAGCATTGTTTCTTTAGTGCAGTTAAACAAGATTCATAAAAGTACTGAACTAATTTATAGACACCCATTAGTTGTTAGTAATGCCGTACGTGAAATAAATATTTCAGTTTACGGGATGCAGCGTTCCATGAAAGATATGCTAAATACTACAGAAAAAAAGCATTTAGATAGTACTCTTGTATTAGTAAATAACTACAAAATAAGCGCGGATAAAGCTTTTGAAATTGTTTTTGAACGATATTTAGGAGATAAAAGAGACGTTGAAAATGCATATAACTACTTTAAAAAATCAGAAGATATTAGAAATGAGGTAAAACAGTTAAAATTAGCAGGAAAATTTAAAGAAGCAGAAATTGTAATTAATACTAAAGGAGCAAGTCAAATGAATGAGTTATTGGCTAAAACAAAAATCATGTCTGATTTTGCTCAAAAAAAGGCAGAAGAATTTAAAGCTCATTCAGAAAAAACATACCGTAAAACATTTAACACATTAATTTTCATAATTACTGTAGTCATTGGACTAAGTGCATTGATGTCAATTATTGTTTCTGGTAGTATTTTAAAACCCATTAGAGAATTTATTACAGATATTAGAAGTTTATATAGAGGTGAAGATAATGTATTAAACGAAATAGAATATGCTTCGGAAGGTGATTTATTGCTTATTACAATTGAAGAATTGAAAAGTGCATATCAAAAAATTGAAGAAGCAAATACTGAATTGTATACATTAAACGAAGATCTGGACGAAAAAGTAAAGTTAAGAACGAAAGAATTGGAAAAGAATCAATATGAACTTAACGAAAAAAACGAGGAATACCTTGCAATAAATGAAGAATACGAAATGCTTAATGAAGAGCTTACCAAAACAAACAAGGATCTTATTCATGCAAAAGAGTTAGTTGAAGATAGTGAAAATCGTTTTAAGCTTGCAATGGACGCATCCAATGATGGATTATTTGATTGGAATTTACAAACTAATAATATTTATTATTCCCCTGGATGGAAAAAGATGCTGGGTTACGACGATCATGAACTTCCAAACGACATCTCAGTTTGGGAGAAATTAACTGATGCAGAGGATATAAAAAGATCATGGGAGCTTCAACAAAGGCTTATTTCAGGTGAAGTGGATCGTTTTATTTTGGAATTTAAAATGCAGCACAAAGAAGGATTTTGGGTTGATATTCTTTCACGCGCAGAGGCTATTTTTAACAACGAAGGAAAAGCTACAAGAATTGTAGGTACACATACTGATATAACTGAACGCAAGAAAACCGAAGATAAAATAAGCGAAAGCGAAAGTCGCTTTCGTACGTTAACTACATTTGCTCCGGTAGGTGTATATTTAACAGATGTAAAAGGATATTGCGAATATGTAAATCCAAAATGGATTGAGATGGCAGGAATTTCAGAGAAAGAAGCAATGGGCAAGGGATGGATGAAAATACTTTATTCAGAAGATTATGATAAAGTTATTGGTAATTGGAATGATATGATTCAAGGCATTAAACCATTTAGTCTTGAGTATCGTTTTCATGCACCCTCAGGTAAAATAACGTGGGTATATGGAAAGGCTACTCCCATTAAAGATAAATCGGGAGAAATTATCGGCTATATTGGTTCTAATATGAATATTTCAGATCTTAAAATTGCAGAAGAAGCACTTAATCAATCAACTGCTTTTATTAGCAAAATAATAGAAAGCTCTGCTTTAAGTACTTGGATTTCTGATGAAAAGGGGACTGCAATTATTACAAATCCGGCATGTCTTAAGTTTTTTGGTGCTACTGAAGATGAGGTGGTTGGAAAGTATAATCTTTTTAAGGATGAAGTAATAGAGGAACAAGGATTTATGTCCAAAATAAAAAATGTTTTTGAAAAAGGAGAGGTGGCTAACATTATTATTGATTATGATTTTGGAGATGTCGATCACGTTGATGTAAAAAGTGCAACGCATAAAATTATAAATTCTATATTCACACCAGTTATTGATAATAAGGGGAAAGTTACCAATGTTATAGTACAGTCCATTGATCTAACAGATATTAAAAAAACGGAAGAGAAATTAAAAGAAGCTAAAGATAAAGCTGAATTGAATGAGTTTCTTGTAAAAGAAAAGAATGAGGAGTACCATTCAATTAACGAGGAGTTGAGGCAAACAATTGAAGAATTAAATATTGCGAAGGAAAAAGCAGAAGAAAATGACCACCTAAAATCGGCATTTTTAGCAAATATGTCGCACGAGATTCGTACACCAATGAATGGAATTATTGGATTTGCTAACTTGCTACAGAATACAAGTAATTCAAAAGAGAAAATAGACTATTATTCTAAAATTATCGTAGATAGTAGTAATCAGTTGTTGAATATTGTGAATGACATTTTAGATATTTCAAAAATTGAAACAGGGCAGATGGAGATATTTAAAGAAGAAATATCAGTAAATGAAATAATATCTGAAACCCTTGCTTTTTTTGAACTTAAAGCAAAAGAAAAGAATCTAAAGCTTGTTGCAAGCAAAGAATTAACAGACGAAGATTCAATAATCGTATCTGATCAATCTAAAATAAAACAGGTATTATTTAATTTAATTAGTAACGCTTTAAAATTTACAGATAAAGGATCAATTGATTTTGGCTACAGTTCAAAAAAGGAACATTTAGAATTTTTTGTAAAAGATACAGGTATTGGTATTCCTAAAAAAGCTCACAAAATAATCTTCGACCGCTTTAGTCAGGCTGATAATACTACCGTTGAGATATATGGCGGTACTGGATTAGGATTGGCAATAAGTAAAGGTTATATAAATGTTTTAGGAGGAGATATTTGGTTTAATTCAAAATTAGGAAAAGGAACTGAATTTTATTTTTCAATACCACACGTAAAATCTGCAGGGGAAAAAGAAAAGGAAGATAAACCTGAAGGGTATAGAAAAAAATTTACAAATTCAACTGTACTCGTAGTAGAAGATGAAGATTATAATTCTGAATATCTTAAGATAATCTTATCAAGCCTACAAATTAAGTGTTTAATAGCAAAAGACGGTAAACAAGCGATTGATATGTTTAAAGAAAATCAACAAATTGATTTAATATTAATGGATATAAGATTACCTATTTTAGATGGATTTAAAGCTACAGCCGAAATTAAAAAAATAAAACCTGATCTTCCAATTATTGCACAAACTGCTTATGCCTTAGCGCATGATCGAGAAAAAGCCTTGAAATCTGGTTGCAACGATTATATTTCAAAGCCAGTAGAGGAAAAAGAGCTTATTAAAATGCTTGATAAATATCTTCAATAATTGTTCCTCAAATAAAAATATTTACTATTTGTAATATTTCATGTGTTTTTTCAACTAATAAATCAAACTCAAAAAAATAAGGAAATATGTTTAAATGGTTTTTATCCCATCAGTGGAAAGAAATGACCCGCTCTAATTTCTGGCAAAAAAGTATAATAATAAATCTTATAATCGGATTTCTTATGCTTCTTATGTGTTCGTACTTAGTCATGCTTGGTTTATTTATTGACAAAATAATATTAGATGCGTACCCTGAAGGTGATGTTTTTGCGATTTTTAATGGAGGAATAATTTATTATTTGGGAGCCGATCTTTTTGTGAGGTTTTTCATGTATAGTTTACCTGTAATAAATATTGAATCGTATTTGCCCTTACCAATTAAAAAATCGAAGATTCTAAATTTTATTCTTTTAAAATCAAGCATTAATATTTTTAATGTATTGCCTTTATTGGTTTTTATTCCTTTTGCATTAAAAGTAGTTAGTGCAAATTATTCTGGAACTTTGGCTCTTTTTTGGTTTGCCTTAATGATTATTCTTGTTTTAAATAATAGCTTTTTGCTTCATTATTTGAAACGAAAATTTATTGATAAACCCGGATTTGTAGGATTTCTAGCTTTGATAATTGTAATAGCAATTTTACTTGACAAATTTGATCTGTATTCCTTGTCGGAAGTTTCATCAAAAGTATTAACTTATGTAGCTTATAATCCTGTATTTATAATAGTTCCGGTAATTGTTTTAGCAATAATGTATGGCATCAATTATACTTATTTGAAATCACGAATGAGTATTGAAGAGGTGAATGTTAAGAAGCAAAAAAAGATTGATGGTTTGTCAAAATTGAAATATCTAGATTCTTTTGGCGATTTAGGAGAAATGATTTTATTAGAGCTTAAACTTGTCTGGAGAAACAAGCGATGTCGTTCTGTGATTAATATGAGCCCAATTTTTCTTTTTTATGGTTTTTTCTTTTACCCACAGGAAATATATTTAGAAGGATTCGGTTTTTTAATTTTTGTTGGAGTATTTATGACAGGAGGAATAATGTTTAATTATGGTCAATATATGCTTAGTTGGGAGAGTAATTATTTTGATGGAATTATTGCCAATAATATAGATTTTTATAAACACTTTCGGGCAAAGTATTATATGATAATATCAACAGTTATTATTTGTTATATATTAACAATTCCTTATGTTTATTTTGGAACAAAGGTTCTAATTATTAATACAGCCACATTCTTATTTAACTTAGGTTTTTTATCTGTATTGTTAATGTACTTCTCAAGCAATAGCCGGAAGCGTATGGATATGACAAAAAGCTCTGCATTTAACTATCAAGGATTAGGCGCAACAAATTGGTTAATGATATTACCTTTCTTTTTACTTCCAATATTAATATGGACACCATTTAATTTGATGGGTGTTCCTTATTGGGGAATTGGAGTAATAGGAGGAATAGGTGTTATAAGTTTGGCATTTCATAAATCATTAATGAAAATTGTTGTTAAGCGTTTCGAAGAAAAGAAACATCTAATTGCAGAAGGTTTTAGAGAATTGTAAAAGAAGTATTTAAAACTTTATGAATTTACAAATAAGATTGAAATAAAATAAAAAAAGCAATCATGATACAAGTTAATAAATTAGAAAAAGCATATAACGGAACAGTTGTTTTAAATGTTCCTGAATTAAAAATAGAAAAAGGGGAAAGTTTTGGTTTAGTTGGTAATAATGGAGCAGGAAAAACAACCTTTTTTAGGCTAATCCTTGATCTTATTAAGGCAAGCAAAGGCGACATATTATCGCAAGGAATTGATGTTAAGAAAACAACTTTATGGAAATCGTATACAGGATCGTATTTAGACGAGGGTTTTTTAATTGATTTTTTAACTCCTGAAGAATATTTTGATTTTGTGGCAAGTGTAAACAACTTGTCAAAAGGGGATGTTAAGAAATTTATGGATCAGTTTGAAGGTTTTTTTAATGGCGAAATAATAGGGAAAAAGAAATATATAAGAGAGCTGTCTCGTGGTAACAAACAAAAAGTAGGAATTGCAGCTTCTTTAATGACAGATCCTGAGATTTTAGTTCTTGATGAACCGTTTGCAAGTCTTGATCCATCGTCTCAGATACGTTTAAAAAATCTATTGAAACAATTAAAACAAGAGAAAAACGTTACTATGTTGATTTCGAGTCACGATTTAAATCATGTAACGGAGGTTTGTGAACGAATTGTTGTTCTTGATAAAGGAAATATAATACACGATATAAAAACTCAAGAAGATACCTTAAAAGAACTTGAAAGTTATTTTGCAGTCTAGGTTTGTAAGATTTATTTAGGTTCTGCAAAATACATAAGCCTCAACATTTGTTGGGGCTTTTTTTGATTTTAATTTTAAACCATATTGAATATTTGTTATCAAATTTGAAACTTAAGATTTCATAAAATTATTTATATGATAAAATTAGAATTTAAACCTAATGAAGGAATTTTACATTCATTCTACGAAGGTGATATTACGAGAGAAGATCTCATAAAATATATAGATTCTACAAGAATAAATAAAGATTATCCTCGGAAACTTAAAATATTAACAGATTCTACAAATGCGAATATGCTTTTATCTAAAGATGATTTGAAACTGGTTGTTGATTCAAATTTAAGTTCATTGGAGCAATATGATTTTATATACGATGCTATTATAACTGTAAATCCAAAAGAAACAGCTTTTTCAATGTGGTTCAAAAAAATGAGTGCAACAAATAAGTATAAATTTGAAGTATTTTCTACTGTGGAAGCAGCTCGAAAGTGGTTGATAAAGTTTTAATCTCATTTTTACAATAGCACAAGCTCGCCAATCTTCGGACTTTGTACATGCACATTATTTCCGATAGATGCCGCTTTTGCTCTTTCAATCGGTTCTGTCCATGAATGAATGCTTAATCTGAATTTGCTCCAATGAATAGGTAGCAAGGTTTTACCTTTTAAATCGATATGTGCTTGAACTGTTTGTTCTGGCATAGCATGTATTTGTGCCCAGTTTTCATTGTACTGTCCACATTCAATAAATGTAATATCAAACGGACCATGTTTTCCTCCAATGTCTTTAAAATGCTTTCCATAACCAGAGTCACCTCCAAAAAATATTTTTTGTACACCAGAATCAATCACCCAAGAGCACCAAAGAGTTTTATCTCTATCTCTATTTCCTCGTCCTGAAAAATGTCGGGCTGGAGTAGAAGTGAAAGTTAAGTTAGAACTAAATTTGATAGAATCACCCCAATCTGCAATCTCAATTTTCTCGGCTGGAATTCCCCATCTTAATAGGTGAGCATCAACACCCAACGGAACAATAAACTTCTTAGTTTTAGAATTAATATTTAAAATGGTTTTATAATCCAAATGATCGTAATGATCGTGAGAAATTAATACTACATCCAGTTCAGGAAGAATATCTACTGAATATTCATTTTCATAATCGAATGATTTATTGATAAATGGGACAGGAGATGCTGCTTTAGTAAAAACAGGATCGGTAATTATTATTTTACCATTAAAATTTATTAAAACTGTTGAGTGTCCAAACCATGAGTAAATTATGCCAGAATCATTTTTTATGAATTCTTCTTTATTAAAAACAACTGTTTCTAAAGCTTCATCAGGTCTGTCATTTTCTACTCCTTTTATAAGCTTTTTAATTGCACTGCTACGAGAACCGTCACTTGTCATCATTATGGTTTCTTCAAGATTCTGAAATTTCCCATTTTTAAAGTTTGGAGAAGCTTCTAATTTCTCTTTGTTTATGTATTTTGCTTTTGCACCAAAAACCGGATTTAACCATATAAATAAATTTATACCAAGAAGAATTAAAACAATAGTTGATATAATGATTAGGAAAGTCATTTTCATTTTTTATTGGTTGATATACTTTAAAATTTTATTCAAATATGTATGTAATATTTAATATTAACAAGATAATATCACTGTTGTTTAATTTAAGTTACATCATATTTTTTAGTTCTTAACGTTAAATTATTATAATTAATATCTAATCAAATTTATGAAAGCATTATTAATATTTGTTTTTTCAGTATTGCTTGTATTTTCATCTTGTGGCATTGGACCAAAAGGGATGGACATTATAAATGAAGACGGTGGTACAATATCGGAGCGATTTAATCCCCCTCCCGAATTTCAACGAATTCATGTGGATTCTGGTTCTTTTGCATTTTACCTTAGAAGCTTACCTCTAAAACAGCATGGTTCTAAAGTTAAATACTATAATGGTTTTATTAAACCCAATTTTTGGGTTTATGATGCTGTGGTCGATATGGAAATTGGTGAAAGAAACCTGCAACAATGTGCAGATGCAGTAATGAGATTAAAAGCTGAATATCTCTATAAATCAAGTCTATATAATAAAATACATTTTAATTTCACTAATGGTTTTCGTGTTGATTATTCTGAATGGATGAAAGGAAAAAGAATTGTCGTTGAAGGAAATAAATCTTATTGGCAAGAGCAGACATCTCCATCTAATACTTACAATAGTTTTAGAAAATATATGGATATTATTTTTGCTTATGCCGGGACTTTATCTTTATCTAAAGAAATGATTTCAGTGGATATTAAGAATATTAAAATTGGTGATGTTTTTATTCAAGGAGGTAGCCCTGGGCATGCTGTAATTGTTGTTGATATGGCTGTAGATTCTGGAAATAATAAAGTGTTTTTGTTAGCGCAAAGTTATATGCCTGCTCAGGATATTCAAATTCTTGTTAATCCAAATAACAAAAAAATAAGCCCATGGTATAAGCTCGATTTTGAAGGAGATCTGGTTACACCCGAATGGACTTTTAAAAAAGGTGATTTAAAACGATTTGATTAAAAAAATAACTATCATTGCTCGCTTTGCTCATGAGCAAAGCGAGCAATGACAGTCTTATGGTTTTTTGGACAGCTTCGACAAAATATATGAATTAGTTTTTCAATTGGTTCTAATCAGATACCTGCGAAAGGGCATAAATAGCAAATGAACCTAACCAGTGTCCTCCTTCGTAACTATCACCAACAACATTAGGTAGAGAATATGTAATATGCTCATTTGCAATTTTCTTTAAATGACTATATTCTTCAAAATTGTTGGCAATACCATATAAACACCAGGCTCTGCTAAAATTCAAACCATCAAGATGTACTAATTTACCATCGGTTCTGTCCAGAATTTTGGCAGTTTCAATATTAAAGTCTTTGTCTGATAATTGTGGAAGAAATTCACCAAGCCAAAGCTGAAATTCACCTTTTGGTAAAACTCGGCGCATTAAGTCTGCTTCTTCTAAACAAGGTGAAAGAAAATCGAAACCACTTGGTTCCCAAGATAAAGGACATTGTGAATCGGTAAAATAGAACTCACGAGCTCTGCTTTCAATTAAAGTTTTTAAATCTGTGTGTTCAGTTGTATTTGCGTAATCCCATGCGAATGTAAGACCAAATGCAGTATTTGTATGTTCTCCAACGCGAATAGGATATTTTAATCGAGGTAAAAAATCGATGTATTTCTCAATTATAAATTCAGTTAATGGTTGTAAATTACTTTCCAACTCTTTTGCTAAATGATTATCCCATGTGTGCAATTCTTCTGCAAGTTTTAAAAGCCAAGCCCAACCATAAGTTCTTTCATAGGATGATTCTGTTGATCTTTTGAAATATTCCAATTCCTGCAATATATTTTCTGCTGAAATATTTTCTAATAATTTTTGTTCTATTATTTCGCGTTCATTTAATTCAGGAAATGTTTTAAGTAAACTTACTAATGTCCAATGACCATGAACAGATGAATGCCAATCGAAACATCCATAAAATGCAGGATGCAATTCTTTTGGTGTTCCTAAAGCATCTTCGTTGGCTAAAGTTTGACCTAATTTATTTGGAAATTCTTGTTGCATACAATGTAAAGGCATTTGAGCCAAATTATTTGCTTGATGAATATCTAATTTAATAACTGTTGTTTCTTCTTCTAAAATTTCTTTTGGTTGATTATTACTTGTACAAGCAAATGCAATTGCAAGTATTGTAAAAAGTGTTATTTTTTTCATTAGAATAAGTTTTATATTAATTTCAAAAGTTACTAAGTTACTATTTCTTTACTTTGATGTCAAAAGGGATGAAAAAGTTTAATTTTACATTTCATTTTAATTTAAAAGTATTATAAGCAATGTTAAATTCTTTTTTGGAATACGATGAACCGGTTTTTCGACCACCTGCAGAATCAAGATCTGCAATACTGCAAGTAACTTTAGGTTGCTCGTGGAATAGATGTGCATTTTGCGAAATGTATACTTCTAAGAGTTTTAGAGCCAGAAGTTTGAATGAATTAAAGCCTGAATTAGAGTATTTAGCTAAAACTTATAAAGGTGTAAAAAAGATTTTTCTGGCAGATGGTAATGCTTTCGTTTTATCGGCAAAAAAATTAGTGCCAATACTTAATGAAATTAATAGTCAGTTTGGCAAATTGCAACGGATTTCATCATATGCTTTACCAAAAGATATTGTAAATAAAACAGACGATGAATTAAAGGAGTTAAGAAGACTTGGTTTAAAATTACTTTATATCGGTATTGAAACTGGCGATGATGAACTTTTAAAACTAATAAATAAGGGTGAAACATATAACTCTACTATTGACGGAATTCAGAAGGCGCACAGTGCTGGAATCGATACGTCAATTATGATTATAAATGGATTAGGCGGAAGAAAATATTCTGATCAACACGCTTTAAAATCAGCTGAGATAATTAGTAAATTAAATCCGAAATTCCTTTCTACCTTAACCCTAAGTATGCCTTACGGTGAGGATCATTTTCAAAAAAGGTTTAAGGGTGAATTTCAGCAACAAACAATTGTAGAGCTATACAAAGAATTGAAATTATTTATTGGAAATTTGGATGTTGAAAATGTGATTTATAGAAGTAATCATGTTTCAAATAATTTACCATTACAAGGTACCTTGTCTAAGGACAAGGAACAGTTGATGGAAGCTATTCAATATGCAATAGAAAATACACCAAAAAATAAATATCCATCGGCACCATTATTTTTGTAATTATAGTACAAGAATAAAAAAAGGTTCACAAAATTGTGAACCTTACATTTTTGCTGAAGTATATTATTATAAATCAATTTCTGATTTATATGCTTCAAGTTTTTCTTTAGCTAATTCTAATGCTTCCTTATATTCTTTTAATTTAGGTTCATATTGCTTACGTTTTTCCTTACCCTTTGTATCATTAGATCTTGCTTTAATTAATTTTTTATCTTCTACTTTATATCTTTTGTCGAGAGATTTTATCTCACTTTTATAAGTAGATTCAATAGCTTTTAATTCTAATTCTAACGCTTTCGCGTCATCGTCATCTGCTTTTCTTAATTGTTTAACTACAATTTTTCGCTGAGCATTATTTTCTTTAATAAACAATTTTTCTTCACTGCTAATTACTTTTAATTCAGCAGTAGCTTCCATTCCCATTTCGTAACCTACATCTATAAGGCTATCGGCATAATCTAATTTAGCTTCTGTAAGTAAAATTTTATTTTCATAGTTTTTTACTTTTTCTTCAAGTTTCATAAGTTTCAGCTCTTCTTTACTTAAACTCTCAGTTGCAGGATCCTGAGCAAATATTTGATTGCCAACTAACAACAAGCAAACGATGAAGAAAAATGATGATAATTTGAGTATAGTTTTTTTCATATTGTTTAGGATTTAAGATTCATATATTTTACTTAATTCGAATGTAAAAGTTACAAAACTCTTGAATGTTTGTCAACATTATAATGCTTTCGGTCAAACAAAATCTCTAATAATACCAAATGAGAGTTATTAAACAGCTATTGGAATAGAAATTATAAATTCTGTTCCTTTTTCTGGTTCTGAAAATATCTCGATTTTACCATCATGCTCATCAATAATATTTTTACTTATTGCAAGTCCTAATCCTGAACCCTCTCCTTCAGGTTTGGTTGTATAAAATGGTTCGAAAATACTTTCTAATTTTGATTCTTCAATTCCTTTTCCAGAATCCTTTATTGATACTTTTATGTTATTGTTTTCCTGATAAGTTTTAATATTTATTGTTCCTTTTTTCTTAATAGCCTGAGTAGCATTGGATATTACATTCACAAATACTTGATTTAATTTTCCGGGAAAACATTTAATATCAGGTATTTCGCCGAGATCTTTTAAAATTTCTATATCATGTTTATACTGACTTCTAAGTAGAATTAAGGTATTGTTTATACCATAGTTAATATTAGCTAGCGTTTTATCTGAATCAGAAATACGAGAAAAAGAGTTCATACTTTTTATTATTTCAACAATAATATCTACCCCTTTTTGAATATCACTAACCATGGTTTTGGTTTTATCCTTATTATATTCGTACTCATGTTCTTTCTTAATTTTTTCTATTTCTTTAGAATTATTGCTGCAAGTCTCAAGAAGTTCTTCATAATTTTTATTTGTGGATAAAAATGAATCAAAAACATCTTCAAGGGCATATGCAGCCAGAGAAATGTAATTTAGAGGATTCTTAATTTCATGTGTAATTCCAGCTGTTAAAATACCAATTGAAACCATTTTTTCTGCTTGTACAAGTTGAGCTTGTGTGTCTTTTAATTTTTTATAAGCTAAATCTAGTTCCTCTTGAGCTTTTTTTCTCTTTTTTACTTCAATTCGTAAACTTCGATTCCAGAAAATAAAAAAGAAATAAATAATAAAGGCAGGAATAAGAATTTTTAAAAGTAGGGAATAATCGAACTTCTTATTATTACTTATTGAAACCCAGTTATAATAAATCTGATTTTTTTCAGATTCAGATATTGAGTTTAATGCTTTTTGTAAAATATTATAGAATATTGTCCAATCTTCACGTACACCCATACCAATGCTATATTGGTATTTAGTTTCGCCAACAAGTTGAATAGATTCATATTCTAATTCATTTAAGTAATATGTAGCTGTTATCATTCCTCCAACAAAAGCTATAACTTCATTTTTATTTAAAAGATTTAGAGCTTCTTGCGGATTCTTTACATATATTATTTCTATATTTGGATAATCTTGTCTTAAATATTTTCCTGTAATATATCCTTCAACAACCGCCACCTTTCCTCCAATTAATTCGTCCAGATCTCGAATGTGAGTTATTTCTTTGTTTGCAAATATTGAAATTGGATATGTGATATATGGTTGGGTAAAGTTTAAATAGCTTTCGCGTTCACTTGTTTTTGAAATACCACTAATTATATCTAATTCTTTTGACTTTACTTTGTCAACCATTTCGCCCCATGTTTCGTCCTGAGCGAACTCAAATTTTATATTTAAAATATTTTCAAAAAGCTTCAAATAATCAATTACAATCCCATTATAATTTCCTTTTTTATCTCGGAACTCAAAAGGAGCCCAGTTTGGATCAGATCCAACTTTAATAACTGGATGTTTTTTTAACCATTCTTTTTCAGAATCAGAAAATTCTATTTCATTTGAATAATTAACTTCAGAAAAATCCTGTTTTAAAGAATCACTATCTGATATTGTAGAATTAACTCCAAAAGAAACTTTTAGAATAAAAAAAAATACAAGAAAATAACTATATCTCAACATTCTATTTATGGTTTATAAATTTTCAACAGCACTAAATAGTTTATTAAGTTATATCTAATAGAGTTAAAAAAGTTCCAAGAATTGGATGAATGAATCATTTTTATTGACTAACGTATACATACAAGGTAAGTAAAGAGGAACTGGGTAAGGAAATCAATTTAGAAATTCAAGTATTTGCTCAAGATTCATTTTCTGAGTAGCTTGTTTGGAGTTAATAAAAGAATCTGCTAATTGAGATTTTCGTGCCTTCAGTTGTTGTATTTTTTCTTCGACAGTTTCCGATGATATAAATCGATAAACCATTACTTTTTTATTTTGCCCAATTCTATGTGTTCTGTTAATTGCTTGTTCTTCAACTGCAGGATTCCACCACGGATCAATAATAAAAACATAATCGGCAGAAGTAAGATTTAAACCAACTCCTCCAGCTTTAATCTGTAATAGAAAAACATGTTTTTCTGCTGAGCTTTGGAAATCATCAATTACTAAGTTGCGGTTTTGTGTACTTCCTGTTAACATCGAAAAGGGATGATCATTCTTACTTAAATAATCTGCAAACAAATTCAAATGTTTTACATAAGCTGAAAAAACTAAAACTTTATGTTTCTCGGCAATTAGACTCTCAATATTTTGGGTTATTGCTTCAAATTTTCCTGAACCTGAAACATAATCCTGATCAATTAATACTGGGTGATTTGATATTTGTCGGAGTTTGTTTAGTCCTTCAATAGCTAAAATTGTTGGTTTGTCATCAGTTTTCTGAATCCTCTCCATTATCGAATTACGAATCTTCGACTTTTCTTCTTCATACAATGACTTTTGTTCTTCGGTCATGTCGCAGTATATAACCGATTCTATTTTATCAGGTAAGTCTTTAGCAACCTGATTTTTAGTTCTTCTAAGTACAAAAGGTTGAATAAACTGCTGAAGTTTTTCCTTCTTCTCAGGATCTGTTTTTTTCTCAATTGGTAAAACAAACTCACGTTTAAAGTATCGCAGGTTTCCTAAAAGACCCTTGTTTAAAAAATTGATTTGAGCCCATAAATCGGTTAATGAATTTTCAATAGGAGTTCCGGTTAAAACCAATCTGTGCTTTGAATTTAATTGGATAGTAGCCTTATAAACTTTCGAGTCAGGATTCTTTATATATTGACTTTCATCCAAAATTAAATAGAAAAATTTAAAGGTTTTTAAGAGTTCAAAATCATTTCGAATAATTCCATAGGTAGTAAGAATAATATCAAATTCTTTAAAAAAGTGAATTTCTTTTGGACGGTTCTGACCAATGAATTTATAAGACTTTAATTCAGGTGTAAATTTCTTTATTTCTTCTTCCCAATTATGAATAAGCGACGTCGGCATCACAATAATTGATGTAGCTGAAGAAATAGAGTTCTTATTATTAATCTGATCTAAAATACTTAACTGTGATAAAGCTTTCTTTTCATCGGGTTCATAATTATCACAGTTTATTTTCCCTTTTGAGTTAAGTAAAAGAGTTAAAGTCTGTACAGTTTTTCCTAATCCCATATCATCAGCCAAACAACCTCCGAACTGATTTTCCTGTAACATTTGCATCCACGAATAACCCTCATTTTGATATGGTCGTAATTTTGCTTTTAATCCTTCAGGTATTTTATAATTACTCTGAGAATTTGAGATTAATTTAGTATATTTCTCAATAATGGATTTATTTTTTTCGGGAATATTTGTTTCAAGTAATCCAAAATGATGTTTGTCTAAATAAATATGAGAGTTTTCATCACGACCAAACTGGAATATATCCTGATATTGCTCAAACCATTCTTTAGGTAAAATAGCAATTTCACCATTAGGCAGTTTGTATTCTCTAATTCCTTTAAGTATGTTTTTCCGAAATTTTGTAAATGGAATATTAAATTCTCCAATCTGAACATTAATGTGTATATCAAACCAGTCGTTATCTTCTTTCACATCAGATTCAACACTAGGTTCAAAAAGTGAATACTGATTTTCTTTTTGTTTTTGAATCAGTTTTATTCCTAAAGCTTCAATTTTTTCTTTGTTTGTGCTTAGCCAATTAATAAATTCATAAAATTTTTCTTCCTTATTATAATTCTCAATTGAATTTGGAGAGAACTCAGAATCGTGATTCTTTCTCAATTCTAATAACAGAAGATTCTCAATAAATTCATTTTCCCAATTAAAATCTCTTTCTATTTTGTGAAAGATGTAATTCCCATCTCGATCTTCAAATCTAACTGATGACTTAGAACCTGTATTTGCTAAAAACTTAATTTGATCATTGTATGTAAATGAAAGTAATAGTATAGGTTCACCTTTTAAATTTTGTTCAAAACTAAGTTCTGCGATTTTACCTGATATGATTTTATTAACCTCAAATCCAGACGATTTTACATTGTATTTCTTTATGCTTTCAAGTGCAAAAGTCTCAAACCATTTATTTTCAGATGATTTCGGAATATGTATGCAATCTTTATTGAAAAAGGGTAGAAGCTTTTTAGCATTAATATCGTCGAATATATAAAGCTTCTTCTCAATTATAATTCTGCAAGGATTTTCTGTTAAAATAAATCCTGATTTTTCTAAAAGATTTAACTCCTTATTTTCATGTCTTATAGTTAAAAAATACTGGGTTTCATTCTCAAACTTGCTAATGTTAAAAACAGATTGAGCTTTACCCTTAATTACTTCGATTTTATCATCTGAATCTACATATTTAGGCTTTTCTTTATAGTAAAGATCAATATCCATCTCCTGAAGAAGATCGGTACATTTAACCATTCTTTTTTCAATAAATGGTCTTATATTTTCAGTAATAAAATCTTCTTTTAGTTTCCCAATAAACTCAACTGTAGTTTGACCGCGTTTTTTCGAAAAAATCTTATGTAAATTATGGTCGCTATATTCATCAATCCATTTAATGATCTGTTTCTCATTTTCTGAAAAACCATCAGCATATCTACTAATATTAAGCTGTGAAATTCTTGCTTCTATATTATAAAATCCATGATTGGGTTTAATCAAAACAATATATGGAACCATTATATGTCCAAATAGAGGATGATCTATTATACCAATGACTAATTCTTTTCGCGGCATGAATTTTAAAATATTGTTACTTAAAAATCTTATAAAGATAGAGAATTAAAGCCATACAGTTTGATTTTATTTATTTTTTATTTCTTATACAAGTAAAAATCTTGTAAATTAAAGAGTTCTAGATGTCTGAACTGAATTATGTTTTATAATAGGTTTTTAGTAGATATTTGTGTGTTGTTTGGAAAGAGATAAAAATTAAATTTGCCTCAAATACAAATGTTTAAATATAAAGATAGATAGATATTGGTAAGGCTTTGTATTTGTAATTAGAATTATTTTAAATTGCTTCTAAAAGTCTTATTCTTATTAGGTTTTTGAATAAAAGTATTATAGGACATATTGTAAATCTTTGTATTCATAAATCTAAATTCTATATTATGCAATTATTTGTTGAAATAAGTAATTATAAACTAAGCGTTTTTAAGTCTATGCGTGTAAAAAGAATATTACAAGAAAAAGAAGCAACAAATCAGGCTTCCGAGGATCTAAGCTTAATTGATCCGATTATTGAAAAGTATAAAGGCAAAAAGGGTAATATGATTCCTATTCTTCAGGGAACTCAGAATATATATGGATATTTACCCGAAGAAGCTTTTGTTAAAATAGCTGAATTAACAGGATTAAAACTTAGTGAGATGTACGGTGTTGCTACGTTTTATACTCAGTTCAGATTAAATCCGGTTGGAAAGCATATTGTTAAAGTTTGCCACGGCACCGCTTGCCACGTGCAAAATGCTACTGTAATTTCTGAAGCATTGGAAGATGCATTAGGAATTAAAGATGGCGAAACTACTGAAAATGGACTATTTACATTAGAGTCTGTTGCATGTCTTGGATGTTGTTCTTTGGCTCCGGTTATGATGATTGGAGATGATACTTTCGGTAAACTAACTGGAAATCAAGCTGTGAAAATCATTAAGGAAATCAAGATTCGAGAAAGTAATTAACTAATTCCAACTAGAAAACTAAAAAAAATAGACATGGAAAAAACGAAAGTATTAGTCGGATTGGCAAGTTGCGGAATCGCTGCCGGGGCTAATAAAGTATATAATAAACTTCAGGCTTTACAAAAAGCTGATAAATTAGATATAGAAATAAAAAAAACAGGTTGTATTGGAATGTGCTACCGAGAGCCACTTGTTGAAGTAATCGATGAAACCGGTTCATATTTATACGGTGAAATTGATGAAGAAAAGGCAGTAGAGATTTTTGATAAACACTTAAAACAAGGTGAACCTGTAAAAGATATTATAGTAAAAAGCGAATTTCAAGAAAGTGAGGATGATTCATTTTGGAAAGGACAAGTGAAAATTGCGTTACGAAATTGCGGTGTTATCGATCCTGAAAATATTAATGAATATGTAGAGTTAAAAGGATACGGAGCTCTTGCTAAGATTTTAAAAGAAAAAATTAGTCAGGAAGATGTCATTAAAACAGTTCTTGATTCTGGAATTAGAGGTCGTGGAGGAGGAGGATTTTCCACAGGAATGAAATGGAGATTTGCATTTAACTATAAATCAGATCAGAAATATATTATTTGTAATGCAGATGAGGGTGACCCAGGTGCATTTATGGATCGTTCCTTGTTAGAAGGTGATCCACATGCAGTTCTTGAGGGCATGGCAATTGGAGGTTATGCAATTGGGGCTAATGAAGGAGTAATCTATTGCCGTGCCGAGTATCCATTAGCAATTAAGCGTTTAAATATAGCAATTGATCAAGCTAGAGAAAAAGGATATCTTGGGAAAGATATAATGGGAATTAAAGGATTTGACTTTGATCTTTATGTTAAAGAAGGGGCAGGAGCATTTGTTTGTGGAGAAGAAACGGCTTTAATAGCTTCAATAGAAGGTGAACGAGGAATGCCACGAAAACGTCCTCCATTCCCAGCGGAAGCAGGATTATGGTCTAAACCAACAAATAATAACAATGTTGAAACATATGCTAATATTCCATATATTTTATTAAATGGACCAGAGTCGTATTCTAAGTATGGAACTGAGAAAAGCAAAGGAACAAAAGTATTTGCTTTAACAGGAAAAATTAAACACGGTGGGGCTGTTGAAGTTCCAATGGGAATGTCAATTCGAGAAATTGTTTTCAAATTAGGTGGTGGAATAATTGAAGATAAAAAATTCAAAGCTGTACAGCTTGGAGGTCCTTCTGGAGGTTGTATCCCTGAATATTTAGCCGATACAGAAGTTGATTATGATTCTGTAACAGCAACCGGAGCCATAATGGGGTCTGGAGGAATGGTTGTTATGGACGAAACAACATGTATGGTTGATATGGCTCGTTTCTTTCTTGATTTTACTGTAAAAGAATCTTGTGGTAAATGTACTTTTTGTCGTGTTGGTACAAAACGGATGTTAGAAATTCTAGAAAGAATTACACAAGGTGAAGGAAAAGAAGGAGATATTGAAAGATTAGAAGAATTAGCATATCAAATTAAAGATAACTCACTTTGTGGTTTGGGACAAACAGCACCAAATCCTGTTCTTACAACAATTAAATATTTCAGACACGAGTACGAAGCTCATATTAATGATAAGAAATGCCCTTCTAAGAATTGCAAAAAACTGCTAACATATACAGTAGATACTGAGAAATGTACTGGTTGTACGGTATGCGCTAAAAATTGCCCAACCAATGCAATTGATGGGGGAAGAAAAGAAGTGCATAACATTCGTCAGGATGCATGTATTCAATGTGGTATGTGTTATAGTAAGTGTAAGTTTGATGCTATTTTATTATCATAATTCAAACTAAAATTGATAATTTAAAATCATTAACCAAATCAGAAAAGAAAAATGAGCAATCAATTAAATATAATTCTTAACGGAAAAAATATAAAAGGAAATCCAGGAGAAACAATTCTTCAGCTAGCTAAAAGAAATGGCATTGAGATTCCAACATTATGTAATGATCCACGATTAAAACCTTTTTCATCATGCTTTGTGTGTGTTGTTGAGGTTGAAGGTATGCGCGGAATGCAGCCATCCTGTTCTACAAAAATTCAGGAAGGAATGAGGGTCGAAACTGAAAACGATAAAGTAAAAACGGCTCGAAAAACGGCTTTAGATTTATTGGTAAGTAATCACAATGCAGATTGCGAAGCTCCATGTAAGCAAACTTGTCCTGCAGGTGTTGATGTTCAAGGGTATATTTCCTTAATAGAAAAAGGACTTTACAGCGAAGCAATTGGTTTAATAAAAGAAACCAACCCACTGCCAGCTATATGCGGACGTGTATGTGTTCGCCCATGTGAGGTGGCGTGTCGTCGGAATAATTTAGATGAAGGTGCTGCTGTAGGTATCGATTATATGAAACGTTTTGCAGCCGATATGGATTTGCTTTCTGAACATAGATATGTACCTGAAGTGGCTGCATCGACAGGTAAAAAAGTTGCTATTATTGGTGCTGGTCCAGGAGGACTATCAACGGCATATTTTTTACGGCAAAAAGGTCATCAATGTGATATATTTGAAGCTGCTCCAAATCCAGGTGGTTGGTTGCGTTATGGAATTCCTGAGTATCGTTTACCTAATGATATTCTTGATAAGGAAGTTGCAGCAGTAACAGAACTTGGAACAAATATCCATTACAATAAAAAACTTGGAGATAACTTAAGTTATAAAGAATTAAAGAAAGATTACAATTCTGTAATCTTAACTATAGGTTCGCAACGAGGTACTTTAATTGGTTGCGAAGGTGACGATGCTGAGAATGTGTATTCAGGTATTGATTTCCTTAGAAATATGGAAATGACAGGTCAGAAATATGACTTTGCCGGAAAAACTGTAGCAGTTGTTGGTGGTGGTAATACAGCAATGGATTGTTGTCGTACATCATTGCGTTGTGGTGCCGAAAAAGTATATGTTATTTATCGTCGTACAGAAAAAGAAATGCCTGCAAACCCAATTGAGATTCACGAATCGAAAATTGAAGGTGTTGAGTATTTATTCCTAACAAATCCATCGAAAGTAAATAAAGACAAAGATGGTAAGTTAAAATCGATTACATGCCTAAAAATGGAACTCGGTGAGCCAGATGCTTCAGGTCGTCGTCGTCCAGTTCCGGTTGAGGGCTCAGAGTTCGATATAGAATTAGATTATGCTTTAGCAGCAATAGGTCAGAAAACGGAAGTTAACTTTTTAGAAGATGTTAATGAATTTGCTAACGATGGTAAATTAGAAGTAAATCGTTGGGGCGATATCGATGCAGATAAAAATACATTACAAACAGGAGCTAAATCAATTTTTGCTGCCGGTGATGGTGTTTCTGGTCCAGCAACAATTATCGAAGCTGTTGCTCAGGCAAAGATTGCAAGTCGCAGTTGTCATCAGTTCTTAATGGGCGAAGAGTTAAAAGCTGAACCTAAAGAATTCATTAGTCGTAGAGATAATTTCAAAGAATTAACTCCTGACGATTTTACAGGCAGATATCAAAATCAGATTCGTGAGGAGATGCCTGTTCTTGAAGCTAACGATCGTGTTAATTTTAAAGAAGTTGAATTGGGTTATGCTGATGAAAAGATTGCAATACATGAAGCTGAACGTTGCTTTGAGTGTGGTTGTACAGAATTTCATACTTGTGATTTGAAAAAATACTCAACACAATATGATGCAGATCAAAAGCATTTCGAAGGAGATTTCCAAGCTCATGAATTAGACTTTTCGCATCCATTCATTGAGATCGATAATAATAAATGTATTCTTTGTGCACGTTGTGTTAGGATATGTAAAGAAGTAGTTGGTGCAAATGCATTAGGCTTGGTAAATCGTGGATTCGATACATTTATTGCCCCAAGTATGGGTAATTCATTAACCGAAACAGATTGTGAATCTTGTGGATCATGTATTTCAACTTGTCCTACTGGAGCACTTACCGAGAATGTAAACTTTAAACCGGGTCCGGTTAAGTTAGATACTGTAAATTCAATATGCCACTATTGCTCTGTTGGTTGCGAAGTTGAATATCAGCATAAATCAGAATTTATTTGGAAAGCTAAAGGTGCCGATGGACAAATTAATAAGGACGGAAATATTTGTCGTTATTCTCGATTTGGTTATGGTGTTATGAACGATACTACCAGAATCACACAACCCTTATTAAAAGTTGATGGTAATTTCGAAGCTATTTCATGGGAAAAAGCATTTGATATTATTGCCGATGAAATAAAAGGTGCAGATGCCGACGAACAAGGATTCTTTGCAGGTGCTCGTTTAAGTAACGAAGAAATGTATATGGTTCAGAAACTTGCAAGAGTGGGGGCTAAAACAAATAACATTTCTAGTTTCCATTATGTAGGACAGGGCAGATATTACAGCACAAATGCAGAAGCGAATGTTCCTTTCGAACAAATTAAAGATGCAAGTAAAATATATATCTTGGGATCTGAAGTAAATATGGACAATCCGGTAGCTAGCTTTATGATAAATAATGCTCGCGAGATTGAAAATACTCCAATCGAATTGGTTACCATTAGAACCCTAAGTGCATTAGAACACAAAGTTGATAAAACGGTTAAAGTTAAATCATACTATCATTTTGTTAAAGCTGTTAATTTCTATTTAATCGAAAAAGGATTGCATAATTCATTATTTATTAATGATAATTGCGAAGGATTCGATCAATATAAAAAGGATTTAGCAAAAGAGAATTACGAGAAGTTGGTTAAAGATTCTGGAATAGAAAAAGAAGCTTTAGAAAATTTTGCTAAAGATTACAATAACGAAATAAATGCTGTTCTTGTATTCTCAGAAAAAGAGACTTCTTCGAATGTAAGTCGGGAGTTATTTAACTTGGCTATGATTACAGGTAAGTTGGGTAAAACAGCTAATGGTCTAATATCATTAAAAGAAAAGAATAATTCACAAGGATTATTTGATATGGGAATATCATCTAAAAATGGTGTTGGAAATGTCGATTTAGCAAATACTAAATATGCTCAGAATCTGGCTAAGAAATGGAACGTTAAAGAGATTCCAGATCTTGGTGATAAGTGTATGAAAGAATTATTAAACGAAAGTTTAATAAAGAAATTCTACATTTTTGGTGAAGATCCTGTTGGATGTGCAACAGATAAAGCAAAAGTTCAAAAGTGGTTTGCCGAAACAGAATTTGTTATGGTTCAGGATTACTTTTTAACTGAGACTGCTAAACAGGCTAATTTAGTTTTACCTGCGACATTCTCATTGGAAACTTCTGGAAGCTTTACCAATACACAGAAAAACATTCAAGTATTTGAAAAGCAATTTGAAGGTAAAGTTGATGTAGAGAATTTTAAACAATTAATTCATATCTTTAATCAAATTACTGAGACAAAACTTGAATCAGCTGATGATATTAGAACTGAAATTTTTGAGATATTATCGGATATTGAAAAGAATGGAAACTATGAATTCATTTATACTGAAAAGGATAATATGAATAAACTCTTTAAACATGGATGTGATTTTGTTGTTAAATATTTTGATGAGTACTTCAAAAATTCATTTGAAGCAACTAACAACTAAGCGGAATCGATATTGAAATAAATAATGTTTAAAAGAAAAAAATATAAATATGGGAAAATTTAATTCAATTGATGAAGTTCTTGATTTTGCAATAAATGCAGAGCAAGAAGCTGTTGATTTTTACAATCAATTAGCAGAGAACTCAAAGACCGAAGATATGAAGTTTGTATTTACCTCATTTGCACAAGAAGAAATTGCTCATAAAGCAAGGTTAACTCAAATCAAAAAAGAGGGTTCTTTTAAAGTCGAAGCTAAAAAAATTGCCGATTTAAAAATTAGCGATTATATTTCTGAAGTAAAAGTTACACCTAATATGACATATCAGGAGGCTTTAGTAGTAGCTATGGGTAATGAAAAAGCTGCTTTTAGATTGTATTATGACCTTGCTAAACAAGCTGAAACTGAAGAAATGAGAGATGTATTTATATCTTTGGCACAGGAAGAGTCAAGACATAAGTTAAGATTTGAAATAGAATACGATGAGTATGTTTTAAGAGAAAACTAATCTCAGATCATTATAGATAAAAGAGCACAGCATGGTCTGTGCTTTTTTTGTAATTTTATATAAGTTATAAGGAACAAGGCATAAGTTTATAAGTTTTAAAAGAAAAAATGAAATCATACAGAGATTAAATTGTTTGGCAGAATTCAATTGACTTAGTTGATAAAGTTTATTTTAACTTAAAAAAGTTTCCCAAAAATAAAAGATACTCTGGATTCTTATTCCTTATGCCTTATCTCTTTATGCCTTATCTCAAAACTGAAAGTTTGTAGATATTAATTTCAGATGCTTTTTTTATTGAGACACTTCATGTAATTTTGCGAATGATTTTTGTATTTTGTACAATATTTGATATTCATATTGGTTAATTAACCTGAAAAACAACATAAAGTGAAAAGAGTTACTCTTATATTAATTTTAATTTCAATTATTACAAATTGTTCTTTTGCTCAAAATGACACAGTTATTATTGAGAAATCACAAGATAAAGTCATTATTGGTGGTCAATTATACTTTGTTCATATAGTAAAAAAGGGAGAAACATTATTTTCTCTGAGTAATGCCTATGAAGTAACTCAAAAAGAGATTGCTACAGAAAATCCTGAAATTTTTCTAGGTTTACAACCAGGTCAAGCGCTTAAGATTCCAGCAAAAGTTATTAAGGATGACGAGAATAAGATTTCAAATACAGATTTTATTTATCATCGTGTTAAACGTAAACAAACAGTTTATTCTTTATCAAAAAAATACAATGTAACACAAGCTGATATTTTTGCTTGTAATCCTGGTTCGAGATATGGAATTAACGAAAATCAAATAATAAAAATACCTAAATCAAAAGAAGTTGTTGATGCAATTAATCAATTTAAGGTAAATGAGCCTTTATATGATACCTTAAAAACTGAAGATCAATATATTTACCATAAGGTAGTAAAGGATGACACAGAATTTTCTATTAAGCGTTTATACGCAATTAATAAAGATATTTTGTATGAACATAATCCATTTTTAAACGAAGGCCTAAAATTAGGACAGACCTTAAAAATTCCTATGGTAATAGGAGAAGAGAGTTCTACAGTATTAATTAGATCAGACGAAGAATTAAACGATACAATTATTTTTGATAAAAGAGATTTTATTGCATATTCAGATTCAATACAAAATACTGATTGTAATAGGTTAACATTTCAAAGAGAGCCTTTTCAGGTAGCATTATTATTGCCTTTATATTTAGAAAAAAACGACGAAGAATTCTATGTTGATTCATCTGAAGTAGATGATTTTGGGAAGAAAATATACGAGAAAATATATTATGAGCCCTTTTACGTATATCCAGGATCAAAAGCATTTGTTGAGTTTTACGAAGGATTTCTTATGGCAGTTGATTCTTTAAAACAAAGAGGATTGTCAATAAATTTACACGTTTATGATACACAGAATGATACCGCACGAATAAAAGAAATAATAAGTTTCCCTGAGTTTGAAAACACCAATTTAATAATTGGCCCTATTTATAATCAAGAAGTAAAAGTTGTTTCTGAATTTTCAAGGGAGCATCAAATAAAAATGATTTCTCCTTTGTCTGACAATTTAACTTTGGTTAATGAAAATCCTTATTTATTTCAGGTTTATCCATCATATATTTCTCAAATTGACGAGTTCGCAAATTTTGTATCAGGATTTAGCGATAAAAATATAATTCTGGTTCATAATGCCGATAGTATGGGATATAGCAATATCCAAATGATAAAAGAAAAGATCTTTAAAAACTTATCTGTTGATACATTAGTCAATAACATTCAGTTTAAAGAAGTTGCTTTTATAGACAGTATTAATGTACTTGAACATGCATTAAGTGAAGAAATTGAGAATGTATTTATTGTTCCTTCAAACGAAGAAGCATTTGTAACCGATGTTATTACAAATCTAAATACATTAAAAACATACGGACATGATGTAAGAGTAATTGGATTGTCTCGTTGGCAGCGTTTTAGAAATATTGATCCCGAATATTATTTTAATTTGGATTTATGTATAGCTGCTCCATTTTTTATTGATTATCACGATAAAGACGTTAAAAAATTTGTTTTACGATATCGCGAAACTTTTAAAACTGAACCTGATCAAATGGCTGTTCATGGCTACGATGTGGGTTTATATTTCCTATCAGCATTAATGAATTATGGAAATTATTTTGGAGAATGTATTTATAATCATAAAGTAGATTTATTGCAAGCAAACTATAAATTCGTAAAATGGTACAGACAATCTGGTTATGAAAATATTGGAGTTGATATTATTAAATATTACGAAGGTTATAACATATATAGAATAGATGGTATAGAGCCTGAGAGCAAAATTGAACTGCAAAAGCCAGAGTAAAATTTCAACTCTTAATTTTTAACTAATTTAGCACTCTTTTACTTAAAAGAGTGTTTTTTTTAAATAAATGATTTTGATTTTAAAATATTTCCCTATATCTTACTCTAAAATTTGACATATTTTAAATTAATTTTATGGCAAGTTGCAGAGATATAAAGAAGGATATAAATTTTCTTGCTGACCAAATGTTGATAGAATGTTTCTCATTTATGGAGTATTCACCAGTTAATAATCAGGAGAATGTTTTGGATATTTTACATGATATTGAACAGCTTCGCTTGAATTTATTGTTTAAGGTAAATAATCCTCCTGTAAAAGGAAGTTTAAAGGAGTATTACGGAGGTATTATTACAGAAATGTACGAGATGAATATGAAGCTTCTGGAAGAATTAAATAGCTTAACAGAAAAGTAAAAACCTATTTTTTGGGTTTATTATTTAAAAACGTATTTGCTGTACAGTTTAATAGCATCAATTACTTTCTCAAAAGAATAAGGTTTTGTTAACAAGTCATTAAATCCAACAGAAGAAAAATCTTCAAAAAAATCATTTGGATTATGAGCTGTAAGGGCAATAATTGGAACACTATTTAACGGAGAAGGAAGTTTGTGGCGGATATATCTCGTTGCTTCTAATCCATTCATTTTAGGCATTTCAATATCCATAAGAACAATATCTATTTTTGAAGTTTTAAGTATTTCAACAGCCTCTAATCCATTTTTTGCTTCCTTAGTTTCACAAGGTATTTCTTGTATCAATTCTTTTAATAAAATTCTGTTCATTAAAATATCATCTACGATAAGAATATTACATTTTTCCATATTAGCCCAATCTGCTCAGTGTTTTAATTATATCTATACTTTTTATTTTTATTTGCTTTCCATCAATTTCAATAATCTTATCATTTTTAAATTCCGTTAAGGTTCTTATAAAACTTTCTTTAGTAGTTCCTGCAAGTTCTGCAAGTTCAGTTCTTGTTAATGGAAACTCAAAAATATCCGATTGATAAATCAGTTCAGAAAAGTATAAAATGATATCAGCAATTTTTCCTGGTAATTGTTTTTGGTATTGAGATGCTATTCTATTAATAGTATTTAAATTGTCTTTGCAAACTTCTTTTAGTAAGTAAATTACATACTTTCCGTTTTCTTCAAGAACTGAATTGAAAGTATTAATATCTATAAAAAAAACTGACGAAGCTTTAATTGCGGTTGCTGAGTATTTAAATACATCACTTCCATATATAGAAACAAAACCAATTAAAGATCCGGGAGATGAAATTTTCAAAATAATTGATCTTTCATTTTTACTTTCCTTGAAAAGCTTTATTAATCCCGATTCGAGAAACATCACATGAGATGTTAATGTTCCTTGCCTGATAATAATATCTTTTTTCTTGTATGTATAAGTCTTTCCGGCTGATATTAACTTGCTTATATCTTGCCTGCTTAATATGTCTTTTGGGAAAAGTTTATCAAAAACATTGAGTTTGTTTTCAGGATTCATGAAGGTTTATTGTTTCTGTAAATGTATTAAAATCTTTTTAAATACTATTATAAATGTAGTTTTTTGGTGATTTATATCACCGCTTTGCAGTAAGCTATATCATCTTTAAAAGCTGTACAAAGGTACCTTTAAATTGTAATTTTACATTGCAAACAGATTATGTTGAATCAAGCTTAAACTTAAATATTATGGATAAAAAAAACAACATTCTCATAGTAGATGATTCAGACACCAATTTGGTGTTGTTAGAAGCTATCCTGGAAGATGACGGGAATCATGTTCAGAAAGCATATAGTGCAAAAGAGGCTTTAGTGTCATTAACAAAAAAAGTTCCAAACTTAATACTTCTTGATTTATTAATGCCAAATGAAAATGGCTTTGATTTATTAAAAAAACTAAACTCAAATGGAATATTTAAAGGGATTCCAACAATAATTGTTACTGCTTTTGCAAATCAGGAAAACAAAATAATTGCTAAAGATTTAGGAGCTGTTGATCTTATTGAAAAGCCTATTAATATTCCCGAATTTCTTGATAAGATCCATAGTGCATTAAATCTTTCAATAATGGATTATTAATTAATAAATATGAGAGATAATGAGCTAAGTGATAAAATAAAAATAAAAGCATTGCTTGACACGTACTCAGTTAATGAGATTTCAAATAAATTTAGCCATATTGATAATAATTTAATGTCGTTACATGAATGTTCAGCTGATGATTTTATTCAATTGAGCACAGACTTTAAGAATTTATACAAACAATCAGAAATTATTTCAGGTAATGTTAATTCAATATTTGAAATAATTAGCGCTAATAAAAACAAGAATTTATATCATGAGATTCATTCGTTTTATGAAAAGCTAAAAAAACAAGCTGAAGCTTTTTGCCAGAAATTTACAATAACAATGGAGTTTCTGGAAAGTTTATCACTCCAACTTCGTTTTGTTTTCTTCCCAATTAAGAATTTTGGTCAAAATTTAATGAGTTTAAAATACTTACTTGCAAACTTAAATTTGTCATTAGCAATCTCTGATAATTCTTCAGAATTTATTGAACAATTTAAATTAATAGATAAAAATATAACTGATTTAAAATTACACTCTGAAAGTATCTCTAAAAATTTTAATCATCTACTAAAAATTTCAAAAACAACATGTTTAAATTTTTCGGAAGTAAAAAATCAAAATATAATAAATATTGAAGCATTATTGTTGAGCACCAAATCAAGAATACACAGCATTGAAAAACAGTTCAGTAGTAATAAAAAGTGCGTCCCGAAAATTAGAGAAAAAACAAACAAATCTACTGAAAGCATCAATGATATTATTACAAAGTTACAATATCAGGATATCATTCGACAAAAAATGGAGCATATTCAGAAAACACAAAAAGATTTGATTAGTGAGCTGAATAAATTTGAGAATACTTCCATTGACGAAAAACACATAAACGATAAAGCAAAGTTGTTTTTACGAATACGCGATATTGCAGGTCTGCAAGCTGCTCAATTAATTCATGCTAATAAGGAATATCAATCAGCTCTTGAAATTATCGTCAATAATTTCATACAAGTCGGTGATAATATGAAAGTTATATCTGAAATGTGCGGAAATATCATAACAGATAAAAAAGAAAAGGAAGTAAATCTTTTTAATGAAATTAATGATAAGATAGCTTCAATAGAAGATGATTTTAAAAATAGATTTAATCAAAATATAAAGCTTAATAAAGATATTTTATTAATCGAACACCAGCTTGAACAATCTGAAATCTATTTCACAGTTTTTGGCAAGCTTATTTCCGGATTAGACAATAATATGGAATTGTATTTAGAAAAGATAAATAAGGAATTCTCTGCTGAAAAGAATGTATTAGAATCCCTAAATCAGGTTAAAGATTTATTTACAGAAATTAAAAAAAATACGGTTGGTTTAAATGATGTTACTAAATATTTAAATCCGGTTAAAAAGCAGATAAAGAGTTTTATAAAAGAATTTGAAAAGTTAAAACTAAGCACAGGTTTTGGTGAAATTAGAGAAATTGTATCGAAGTTAAATTCTTTCAGACAAAGCCTTGAAAATAAATTAAAAGAAAACCATGATATAAGTAATCAGGCATTAGAGAGTATAAAAAGGTCAATATCAGAAATCAAATATTACGATTTTTTTGAAAATATAATTAAAGAAATTATAGCCGAATTAAATACAATAAATTATAATCTTAAGGTTGATGAAAGCGAGGAAGATAGTTCCATTGAAGCGAATCTTCTGAAGCTTAAAAAATATTACACAATGGAGACTGAACATAAAATTCATGATCAGATTTCTAAAGGAGAGGATATGGAGATTGATATTAATAATGATGAGGATGGAGATATTGAGTTTTTTTAAAAATATAAAAGTGATTCTATGAAAAGAAAAGAAAAGATCATTCAAATAAGACCTTCACAGAAAAAAGGAGAAAGTACTGCAAGTATAATATTCGAAAAGGAGCTTACACTATTTTCATTTGAAGGTATAATAGATAAAATTATTGATACTGTTGTGAAATATGATCACATAGAGTTTGAATTTAAGGCCGTAAATAACATAGACTTAGCTTTTATTCAGTTAATATATTCAATAAAAGAAACAGCTAAAGCACAGAATAAAAAAATAACATTTAATATGGAATTACTTGATGATATAAAATTATTAATTAATAATTCTGATTTAGGAAAAGTATTAACATAATATTTTGAAAATAAAAAGTTATGAGCAAAACTATTTTAATCGTTGACGATTCTGAAAGTATCAGAGAAGTTGTGAGTTTTACCCTCGGAAATGAAGGCTACAAAGTTTTAGTTGGAGTTGATGGGGAAGATGCACTAAAATATTTAGACGGAAGGTCTATTGATTTAATTATTACTGATTTACATATGCCTAAGATGGACGGGATAGAACTTATTAAAAATGTGAGGGCAATGGAAAGTTATAAAAGAATCCCAATCTTATTTTTAACAACAGAGTCTCAGGTTTCTAAGAAAATGGAAGCAAAAGAAGCTGGTGCTACAGGATGGATTATTAAACCTTTTGTCCCTGCAAAATTAATCGGTGCACTTAAAAAAGTCTCAAGATAATGGATAAATTCAAAAACAAATTTAAAGAAGAGGCTACAGAAAATATTAATGATCTGGAGGATGCTTTATTACTTATAGAAAAGGATACTGAAAATAAAGAACTTGTTGAACGTATTTTTAGAGCGATGCATTCGCTTAAGGGTGGTGGTGCAATGTTTGGATTTAAACTATTAAGTGAATTTACACATCATTTAGAAACCTTATATGATTTAGTAAGGGTAGGAACCTTTAGAATAAACAGAGAATTATTGGATATCACCTTAGCATCTGTTGATCATATGAAAACATTGTTAACTAATGAGGATTTAGATTCTGCAGAGTTAAAAGCATATCATGTTGATTTATCTGTTCAAATTAGAAAGTTTATTGAAAAAGATAATCACATACAAGTTATTCAAGAAGAATCAACAATTAATAAGAAAGAAGTATTAAATATTAAATCTTACTATATCTATTTTGAACCTGATGAAGATATATTTAGAGATGGAACTAATCCTATATTATTGTTGGATGAATTGCACACTTTAGGAAACTGTAAAGTTTTTGCTCACTTTAACAAAGTTCCTGAAATTGATAAAATTGATATTACAAAATGTTATACATATTGGGAAATTTTATTAGCAACTGATGAAGATGTAAATTGGATATCTGATGTTTTTATTTTTATTGAAGACCAATGTAAAATAGAAATTAATGAAATAGCTGATTATGATATTACTTTAAATAAGGAAGTAATAAATCAAATATCACAATTATCTCAAGAAAGAAAGGATATCGGTGTTAATGAAATTCAAAAGATTCTAAAAAGTAAAACAATAAAAGAAAAGGAAACTGAAAGTTTAGAGAAAGTTATAAAGAGTTCAGGTACATTGCCTTCAGTAAAAGAAAATACTATTTCAAGTATTAGAGTGGCATCAGATAAATTAGATCATTTAATGAATCTTGTTAGTGAGTTGGTTACAACCCAAGCAAGCTTAAGCTTATTTGCCGATGAGTCTGGAAATCCCGAATTGTTAGCTATATCAGAAAATGTTCAGAAATTATCACGACAATTACGAGATAATGCATTTGATATTGTTTTGATTCCGATTGATACTATGTTAACTCGCTTTCAACGATTAGTGAGAGATTTATCAAAAGAGTTAAATAAAAGTGTTGTATTTTCTGCTGAAGGAGCAGATACGGAGTTAGATAAAACAATAATAGAGTCTTTAACCGAACCTGTTTTGCATATTCTAAGAAATTGTTTAGATCATGGAATTGAATCGCTCGAAATTAGAAGAAAGTTAAATAAACCTGAACAAGGGAAGATTATTTTAAAAGCGTTTTATTCCGGAGCCATGGTACATATTCAATTACATGATGATGGCGCTGGTATTGATCCTGAAAAAATTCGTAGTAAAGCAATAGAAAAAGGGATTATAAAAAGGGATACTGAACTTAATAAGAAGGAAATTTTAGATCTCATTTTTTTACCTGGATTTTCAACAGCAGATAATGTAACAGACGTTTCAGGGCGTGGTGTTGGAATGGATGTTGTTAAACGTAAATTAACTGAAATACGAGGAGAGATTGAAATCGATTCAGAAATTAATATTGGAACTACTCTTACTATAAAGTTACCGTTGACATTATCTATAATTGATGGATTGCTCGTGAAAATTGAAAATATTCATTATGTAATTCCACTATCTGTGGTTAATAAAATATATGCTACGGATCATAGCAATGTCATAAATAAATATAATAACTTAATTGTATTAGACGGAGAACAAATTCCATTTTATTACTTAAGAGAAGAGTTCGGAATTCAAGAAGGAAATCGTGAAGTTGAGCAAGTCATTATTGTTGGTTATGAAGATAATCATATCGGACTTGTTGTTGATGAAGTAGTAGGAGAATATCAAGCAGTTTTAAAGACTTTGGGCAAAATGTATAAAAAACAAGAGATTATTTCAGGTGCTACTATTTTAGGGGATGGCACTGTTGCTCTTGTTTTAGATACAAACAAAATAATTAATCAATTCTCACAAGGGAAAATAAATATTGAAAAAAAAGAAAAATAAATATTGGAGGACTACGCTATGAATGAAAAAATACTCACGGAAATCAATTCTTACCTTTCTTTTAATCTTGGGGAAGAAGAATTTGCAGCACATGTTGGTAAGGTGCTAAACATACTTGAAATGACCAAAATTACTGTGGTGCCAAAAGCTCCTGAATACATGAAAGGAGTAATAAATTTGAGAGGAACTGTACTCCCTGTTGTAGATACTAGGATAAAATTTGGAATGTCCCCTACCGAATACACAACCAACACATGTATTGTAGTTATGGAAATTGAAATGGAAGGGGATATTGTTCAGGTTGGAGCCCTTGTGGATTCGGTTCAGGCAGTTTTGGAAATTGATGATACACAAATACAACCACCGCCAAGTATAGGGAGTAAATATAAATCAGAGTTCATTTATGGGATGGCAAAGTTAGATGAAAGATTTATTATGCTTTTAGATATGGAAAAGGTTTTTTCAAGTGACGAAATTGTTTCTTTAAAGGAAAAAACAAATGAAGGAGAAAATAAAATTGAAAAAGCTAATTCCCTAAAAAAGTAAATCTAATAAGATCAAGCAAAAAAAATATTTAGTAAATTAAAAAAATAGAATATTATGAAATCAATAAATAATTTAAAAATAGGACTGAGGTTAAATATAATATTAAGTATAGTAATTATAATAATTGTTTCATCAATAGGAGTATACACTTATAATTCTAGCAAAAATAGAATTGTAGACGATGCAGATTTAAGAATGAATGAGCAATTAGATGATATGGTAAGTATTATTGAAGTTCAAATAAATGAGAATCAAAATAAAGTAAATTTAGCTCTTAACGTTGCTTCTCATTTATTTAATTCTAAAGGAGAATTTATAATTAATAATAATGAAACAATAAATGTAACGGGAAATCAAAATGTTCCAAAATGGATGATTAATGGTGAAGTAGTACAATTAAGTCCTAATCTTGTTGATAAAGTCGAAGAGCTTACAGGTGCACGAGCGTCTATTTTTCAAAAAGTTCCTGGAGGATATCTGAGGATTGCAACAAATATCAAAAGTGAAATTGGAGCTAGAGCAATAGGAACAATTCTTCAATTTAACTCTGAAGTAGTTCAGAAAATTGAAACAGGTCAAAAATACAATGGAAGAGCTCTCGTTGTTGGTGAATGGATGTTAACTTCATATGAACCGATTTTTCATAATGGTCAGATAGTTGGTGTGATAGGTATTGGAATGCCTGAAAAAGATTTAAAGAGCTTGAAGTCAATTTTTGAAAGTAAAGTTTATTTTGAGACAGGTTATCCATTTTTAGTATCTAAAGATGGAACATTTATTATTCATCCAACCAAAGAAGGAGAAAGTGCAAGTGATTTCACGTTTTTTAAGCAAATGCTTGAAGGTGGGGACTCAGGAAAGTCCAGATATCAGTGGCCTGAAACATCTGAAGGAAAATGGAAGTATCAGTATTTCAAATACATTCCAAGTATTGACTCTTACATAGCAGTTTCATTTTACGAAGACATTCTTTTTAAGTATTTAAAAGAACTCAGATTGTCCGTTTTATTTGGAATATTACTAGCTGTATCTGTCTTTATAGTAATTGTTACAATGGTTTCGCGAAATATTACAAAGGCACTAAATAAGGGTGTTGCATTTGCAGGAAAAGTTGCTGATGGTGATTTAACAGCTACAATTGAACTTGATCAAAAAGATGAGGTAGGAATTCTAGCACTTGCCTTAAATAGAATGGTAATTAAATTACGCAGTATAGTGGAAAGTGTTGATGTTAGTTCCGATAATATTGCTTCTGCTAGTCAGCAGGTAAGCTCTGGTTCTCAGCAGTTATCGCAAGGTGCAAGTGAACAAGCTTCATCGACAGAAGAAGTTTCTTCATCAATGGAAGAAATGGTTTCTAATATTCAGCAAAATACAGATAATGCACAACAAACCGAGAAAATTTCTATCGAAGCTTCTAGCGGAATGGAGCAAGTAGCAACTGCAGCTCAGGAAAGCTTAAATTCAATTAGACAAATTGCCGATAAAATTTCAGTTGTGAATGATATTGCTTTTCAAACCAACATTCTAGCATTAAATGCTGCTGTAGAAGCAGCACGTGCAGGTGAGCATGGGCGAGGATTTGCTGTTGTTGCTGCTGAAGTTAGAAAACTTGCAGAACGTAGTAAAGTTGCAGCTGACGAAATTGTTAATTTATCAAAAAACAGTTTGAAAGTCACTGAAGAAGCTGGTGGTTTAATGGGTAAAATTATTCCGGAAATAGGAAAAACTGCTAAACTCGTTCAGGAAATTTCTGCAGCTAGCTTAGAACAAAATTCCGGCGCTGATCAAGTAAATAATGCTATCCAGCAGTTAAATCAGGTTACACAACAAAATGCAGCTGCATCAGAAGAATTAGCAACAAGCTCCGAAGAGCTTGCAAGTCAGGCTCAGCAGTTAAAAGAAAATATATCTTTCTTTTCTACTGGAAATAAAAAAACAAATGTTAAGAAAAGTAATGTTAAATCAGAAGCTAACAGAAACGCTGATAATCAAGAGCAAGTAAAAGAAGGTAGAAAGACAAGCATTAATGATAAAGGCGGATTTGATTTAAAAATGTACGATAATAAAAGTCTTGATGATGAATATGAAAAGTTTTAGATTAAATCTATTCATAATAAAATTGTAAATAATAATTCAAAAGACATTCTTAGATATTAAGGGTTAGGGCTTCATATTTATTGGTCTTTTGAACAAGAGAGGAGATTAGTCTCCTCTCTTTGAAACTTAAATTAAGCTTAATGGTAGATTCTAATTTAAATAAGATTTTTAGTGCTAAAATGTCCAGCGATGATTTTGATAGCCTAAGCGAATTTGTATTTGAGCAATCGGGAATTAAAATGCCTCCTGTAAAAAAAGTAATGCTCCAAAGTAGGTTGCAAAAAAGACTACGCGAATTAAATATAACATCGTTTAAAGAATATACTGAATTTGTTTTTAGCGATGTAGGACAAAAAAATGAGATTATCCATATGTTGGATGTGGTGAGTACTAATAAAACAGATTTCTTTAGAGAGCCTGTTCATTTTGATTATTTAAATTCTCAGGTACTTCCTGAATTTACAAGTAAAGATCAGTTAAATTACAATTTTAAAGTATGGAGTGCAGGTTGTTCAAGTGGAGAGGAACCTTATACTATTGCAATGACATTAAATGAATTTAAAAATAATAATTCAAAATTCGATTATTCAATAATTGGAACAGATATTTCAACAGCAATTTTACAAAATGCAGTTACTGCAGTTTATAAAGAAGAAAGAATAGAAAATATTCCACTTGAGTTAAAACGAAAGTATTTTTTAAAAAGTAAAGATCGAGAGAAAAAAACTGTAAGAGTTATTAAAGATTTAAGAAAAAAAATAACTTATAATCGATTGAATTTTATGAGCGATGTTTATAACATGCCAGAGACGTATGATGTAATATTTTGCAGAAATGTACTAATATACTTTAATAGAGATACTCAGGAACGGGTTATAAATAAGTTGTGTTACAAGCTAAAGAGTGGAGGGTATTTATTTATTGGACACTCCGAGTCTATTTTAGGAATGAATCTACCTCTTGAACAAATTAAACCAACAATATTCAGACGAATTTAAAAATTTCATATTATGAGCAATTTGACCGATAAGGAATTAATTAATGAGCTTAAAAGGCGTTTTGAGCAAAATAAAGATGCTCTTAAAGAAGTTCAAGATCTTAATAAAAAGCTAATAAAAGTAAATAAAAAGCTAGAAGACTCTGAATCTCTTAAAAGTCATTTTATTTCAAATATAACTAACGAAATAATTAATCCTTTTACTTCAATATTAGCTCTTTCAAAGAATATTTTATCTGTAAAAAAAGAAAATTGGAAAAAAGTATTTTCAATGGTTTCTTTAATATATTCCGAGGCTTTTATTTTAGATTTTCAGCTTAGAAATATTTTTGTTGCAGCTAAACTCGAGGCTGGAGAAATTTATCCTGAAATTTCAAATGTTGACATTAAGCATTTAACGGAGAGTGTTATAGAATCATTTAAATATGTAGCTAAGAAGAAAAAAATTACTACGGTTTTTAATTTTAATATTAAAACAGAAAATAATAAACCATTTTTTTTTAAAACAGATCCTGAAAAATTAAGATTAATATTATCTAATTTATTAAGCAATGCAATAAAGTTTTGTTATGAGAATAAGAAAATAATTATTGAAGCAAGTATAGATAAAAATGAATTAGTTATTTCTGTAAAAGATTTCGGAACGGGTATATCTTTTGAAAATCAAAAAATAATTTTTGATAGATTTAAAAGATTAGATTCAGGAATTGATTCAATTCATAGAGGTCATGGATTAGGCTTGTCTATTAATAAAGCTTTACTTGATTTACTGAACGGTAGTATTGATATTCAAAGTGAATTAGGTAAAGGAACAAATTTTACGTTTTCAATTCCTGAAAACGAATCACAAGTAAGTGGTTTTGCTTTTGATGGAAATGAATTATTTTTTGATGACACTGAGGAACTGGATATAGGATCTGAAACTTTTTAGATATTAAGAATGAATAATCTAAATTCACACTTTTTATATCCTTCTGCCATATATGTAAGTCAGGAACCTTGTCAGATTAATACAATCTTAGGTTCTTGTATAGCAGTTTGTTTCTGGGATATAAATTTGAAAATTGGAGGTATGTGTCATTATATGCTTCCTTATTGGAATGGTGAAGGATTAGCTTCACCTAAGTACGGTAATATAGCAATCGAGAAATTGTTAGATAAAATGTATGCACTTGGTAGTAAGAAGTTTAATATTATTGCAAAGATTTTTGGAGGAGGAGAAGTGATTGAAATAAAAAATCCACAGTTTCATATTGGTGATAGAAATATTAAATTGGCCTACGAGATGCTTGATGAACTAAAAATTAATATAATAAGTTATAGTGTTGGTGGAAAACTTGGCAGAAAAATAATATTTAATACTACAACTGGCGAAATAGTACAGAAGTATGTACAAAAGCAAATTACTAACTTTGAAAAAAAATAGTTTTTAAACATTTTAAATTAGTTTAATACGGTATTTGCATGTTTAAAGAGAAAAAAAAGGTATTAATCGTTGATGATTCTGCTATAGTTCGACAAAGTTTAGTTGAAATAATTAAGTCGGATAAAGATCTTGAAGTAATGGGTACAGCTTCTGATCCATATTTAGCCGCAAAAAAAATAATGAACGAAGTTCCTGATGTTATTACACTAGATATTGAGATGCCACGGATGGACGGATTAACTTTTCTCCGCAAAATAATGGCGCAACATCCAATTCCAGTAGTAATAATATCTAGTTTAACCGATAAAGGTACTGAAACAGGAATCAGAGCTCTTGAATATGGTGCAGTTGAGATTATAACTAAACCACAAATGTCTTCAAAAGAATTTATACATGAGTCAAAGATAAGAATCTGTGAAGCAATTAAAGGAGCTGCTCATGCTAGAGTAAAACGGAAAGTTTCTGCTCCGACAATTCAAGTTCAGCCTAAATATACTGCTGATGCCATATTACCTCCAGTTCATAAACACAGTATGATTAAAACAACAGAAATAGTTGTGGCTGTTGGAGCTTCTACTGGTGGTACAGAAGCATTGACCGATTTCCTTAAAGTGTTACCTCCAGATTCACCTGGAATTGTAATAGTTCAGCATATGCCTGAAAAATTTACAACTTCATTTGCAGAAAGGCTTAATAACTTATGCAGAATAACTGTAAAAGAAGCTGTAAATGGAGATTCTGTAATTAGAGGCAGAGCATTAATAGCTCCAGGAAATTATCATACTTTATTGAAACGCAGTGGCGCTAGATATTACGTAGAGGTTAAACAAGGACCATTTGTAAACCGTCATAGACCTTCTGTCGATGTGCTTTTCAGATCAACAGCAAAATACGCAGGAGCAAATTCTGTGGGTATAATAATGACAGGTATGGGCGACGATGGAGCACGGGGATTGTTAGAGATGAAAGAGGCCGGTGCCAAAACTATCGCTCAGGATGAGCAAAGTTGTGTTGTTTTTGGTATGCCAAAAGAAGCAATTAAACTAAATGCTGCTGAAAAAGTTTTACCACTTGATAAAATATCAACACATCTATTGAAAATTGCAAACTATTAATCTGTATATTCTTAAAATATTGCTATTATTTGATACAAAGATTTTCAATTATCGATTATTTTTGAAAGATTTGTTGAAAATATTCTTTATTTTTAGTTGCAGGAAAAATCAGATTGATTTATGAAAGAAAGAAATTCACAAACAATTATTTTTAAATATACTATAAGTGGCTTTATCATTGGGCTTCTTACAGTATTATTTATATTAGTAGTAGACTTTTTTATCAAAAAAATTAGCTTTTCAGAAATTATTAACCTTCATAGGAATAATCCTGTTTATTTAATTTTGGATTTAACTCCGTTTGTATTGGCTTTTTATGCATATATCTTAAGTAAGAAATATGCCGCTGCATCTGATTCTTTGCACACCTCTTTAAAACACGAATTTGATAAAAATCAAAAAATATATCGATTTGTTGAAAAAATTAGGTTTGGAAAAATCGATACAGAATACAAAGTTCAAGGTTCCGATGATGTTTTAGGACAATCGATATTAGATCTTAGAGATAACCTAAAAAAGAATCAGGAAGAAGAAGAAAAGAGAAGGAACGAAGACCAGCAAAGAAATTGGATTGCAGAAGGTCTGGCAAAATTTGGTGATATCTTAAGAAAAGATACAGATAATATTGAAGATTTATCCTACAATTTAATAAGCAATTTGGTAAAATATATAAATGCTAATCAAGCTGCTATTTTTATTGTAGAAGACGATGTGGAAGCTGATAAACATCTGAAAATGACAGCATGCTATGCTTACGAACGCAGAAAGTTTGCTGATAAACGTGTAGAGTGGGGAGATGGAACAATTGGGGCGGTTGTTTTGGAGCAGGAAACTGTATATATGACTGATGTTCCAGATAGTTATGTTCATATAACATCAGGTCTTGGCGAAGCAACACCAAAATGTCTTCTAGTTGTTCCTCTTAAATTTAACGACGAAATACATGGTGTTATTGAAATAGGAGCATTTCATAGTATCGAAGAATATATTATTGAATTTGTTGAAAAAGTAGCAGAAAGTGTAGCTTCAACAATTTCAAATGTTAAGATAAATACGAAAACAGCGAAATTATTAGGTGATTCACAACAACAGGCTGAAACATTGGCATCACAAGAGGAGCAAATGCGCCAGAACATGGAAGAATTGCAGGCTACACAAGAGGAAGCTGCGCGTCAAAGCGAAAAATTTATCACATTTACTAACGCAGTGAATCATACTTTAATAAGAGCTGAGTACGATAATAATGGAACTCTAACTTATGCAAATACAAAGTTCCTGAAGAAATTAGGATATGAGAATACCTCAGATGTAGAAGGTAAAAATATTTCTATGTTCATAAATGAAAAAGATCAGGACTGGTTTAATAAACTATGGACAAGCCTAGCAAATGGAGGAAAGCATTTCGAAGGTTTCATGAAGCATGTAACAAAACAGGGAAGAGATTTATGGACAATGTCTACCTACACAAGTATGCGTCATGATGATGGAAGTGTTGATAAAATATTATTTCTAGCTATTGACACTACTGAACAAAGAAAAGTTAGCCTTGATAACGAAGCTCAAATAAATGCTCTTAATAAATCAAGTATTAAGGTGGAGTTTTTGCCTACTGGAGACTTGATGGAGTGTAATCAGAATTTTATTGATTTAATTGAGTATTCTCTTTATGAATTAAAGGAGAAAACAATCTTTGATTTTGTTGACAAATCTGACCTGAATATTCTTCGTGAGATATGGGATAATGTTACTCAAGGCGAATCATGGGAAGGACCATTGCGTCATAGAACCAAGAATGATAAAAATTTATGGCTTAAGGTTGTCCTTTCGCCTGTAAGAGATATGTATGATGAAATTTCTAAGATAATTTTTATTGGTAACGATGAAACCAAAGAAAAATTAATGGAAATGGAAACTCAAAAGCAGACAGAAAGACTAAAACTGCAAGAAGAAGAACTTAACAAATCACGTGCAAATCTTAGAGCACAACTTAAACAAAGTAAATTACAATTAGAAAAGCAGATAATAGAAATTGAGAAAGGAAAATTAAGAAATGAAAGAACACTCGAAGGAGCTACCGATGCTATCTTTACAATTGATCAGGGAGGAGTTATAAAATTTTTCAATAAAGCTGCTGAAGATTTATGGGGAAGAGAGCGAGATGTTGTTCTTGGTAGAAATATTAAGAAATTATTTCCTAAAGGTAATTATGAAAATGAATTCATAAAATCTATTCTTGATCCAAAGGCCGATAAGATTGTTGGTGAAAGAAGAGAGATAAGTATTACAAACACTGAAGGTGAAGACGTTTCTGTAATTATTTTATTATCTCAGGCAGTTCTGGAAGACGAAGTTTCCTATACCGCATTTATACAAAATATCTCAGTGGATTTATTTTAGCAAATAGCTGTAATTCTATACTTTGAAATATAAAGGATAGATTTAAATTGTTTTCAATATACTTTCTTATGTGAATTATATAACAAATATATATTGGTATTTCTGTAAATATTCAATAAATTAATTTAATTCATTCGAAAATTTAAACTTTCACAATATAGAATTGTTATTTTTGAAATTCTTTAATTTCTTGATATGAAAAAACTGTATATAATTTCATTTATTGCATTTCTGTTAGCATTTTCAGGATGCACGGAGCCAGAAAAAAGGCCTCAGGAATATTCTTTAATTCTTGTTGAAACAAGTGATGTACATGGTGCAATTTTCGACTATGATTTTATTAACGATAGACAAGCATCTAGTTCATTGTCAAAAGTTCATTCTTATGTAAATGAGCTTAGAAAAAACAAGAATGTAATTTTAATGGATAATGGTGATATTTTGCAGGGACAGCCTATTGTTTATTATTACAACTTTGAAAATGTAGAGGCAAAACATATATGTTCGGAGGTAATGAATTACATGGAATATGATGTTGCTACAATTGGTAATCATGACATTGAAGCAGGACATGCCGTTTATGATAAACTAAGAGATGAATTTAATTTTCCATGGTTAGCAGCCAATGCTGTAAAAAAAGATGGTTCACAGTATTTTGAACCTTATAAGATTATTATGAAAGATGGAGTAAAAATTGCTGTCTTTGGTTTAATAACACCTGGAATTCCAAAGTGGTTGCCGGAAGAATTATGGTCGGGTATTGAGTTTGAAGATATGGTGGAATCAGCAAAAAAATGGGTGCCACAAATTTTAGAAAAAGAAAATCCCGATTTATTAGTTGGTTTATTTCATTCAGGATATGAATATACTTATGGAAATACCAATTATGAAACTTATAAAAACGAAAATGCATCATTAATTGTTGCAGAGCAAGTTCCAGGCTTTGATGTCATTTTTGTAGGACATGATCATAAAACCTGGAACGAAAAAATTGAAAATGTAAATGGCGATCAAGTTTTAATTTTGGGACCCAGAAATTCTGCAAAACAAGTTGTAACAGCAAATATTGATTTTAAGCTTAATGCCGAAGGTAAATATGAAAAAATCATTTTAGGTGATGTTGTTGAAATGAATGACTTTAAAGCAGATTCTTTATTTAATAATGAGTTTAACGTAGTATTTAAGGAAGTAAAGGATTTTGTTTCCAAAGAAGTGGGTGTTTTCAGCAAGAGTGTCAGTACACACAAAGCATTGTACGGCCCTTCTGAATTTATTGATTTAATTCATCATATACAGCTTGAAATCAGTAAGGCTGATGTTTCATTTGCGGCTCCATTATCGTTTAAATCTGTAATTGATAAAGGACCCGTTTATGTAGGAGACATGTTTAAACTATACAGATTTGAAAATTTCCTATATACAATGAATCTTACTGGTAGTGAAATAGATAAATATCTTGAATATTCTTATGCAAATTGGTTTAATACAATGAAAAATGAGGATGATCATTTGTTATTGTTTAAACTAGAAAAAGATAACAAAAAGACCTTGTTAAACAATTACTACAACTTTGATGTTGCGTCAGGTATAAAATATACTGTTGATATTACAAAACCAATAAATGATAAAGTTACCATAAATTCAATGTCTGAAAATAAAGATTTCTATATGGATAGCACATATGTTGTTGCCATAAATAGTTATCGCGGGAATGGTGGCGGAGGTCATTTAATTGAAGGTGTTGGCTTATCAAAAGAAGAATTGCTTAGTAGAAGAATTAATTCTACAGAAAAAGATCTAAGATATTATATGATGAAATGGATAGAAGAAAAAGGTATTGTTGAACCAGAATTAAAAAATGAATGGTCAGTTATTCCGGAAAAATGGTGGATGAAAGCAAAAGAAAAAGATGAAAAAATATTAAATCCTGTTAAGAAATGAGAAAACTAAGTTTGATTACAATTGTATTACTACTAAGTATTGCATGTAATAGAGTTGACACAAAAAAAATAGAAGTAAAAAAACCAAAGAATATAATTTTATTAATTGGTGATGGAATGGGAGTTACTCAGATATATGCGGCAATGTCTGTTGCTGAAAAACCTCTAAATATTGAAAAGTTTAAACATATAGGTTTTCATAAAACATACTCAGCTAATGATTATGTAACTGATTCAGGAGCAGGAGGTACGGCACTGTCAACAGGAAAGAAGACATGTAATCATTGTATTGCAGTTGATTCAACGGGAAAGCCCTTTAAAACCATCTTAGAATACGCAGAGGAGAATGACTTGGCAACAGGTTTGGTTTCAACAAGCTCAATTGTACATGCAACACCAGCCTCTTTTATTGCGCATGTTCCAGACAGATATGATTACGAGGATATAGCATTAGATTTTTTAGATGTTGATATTGATTTATTTATTGGAGGTGGGAAAAAACAGTTTGAAAACAGAGAGGATAATCTAAATCTAATTGATTCATTGAAAAAGAATCAATACAATATTATTGATGGATGGCAAAACATAAATCCAGAGGATGATGGTAAGTTTGCCGTTTTTACGGCAGAAGAACATAATCTTGATTATCGTCTGGGTAGAGGAGATATGTTGCCAGTTTCAACTGAAAAAGCGATTCAAATATTAAACAAAAATGATAAAGGTTTTTTCTTAATGGTAGAAGGATCTATGATTGATTGGGGAGGTCATGATCAGGATATTGATTATGTTACGTCAGAGCTAATGGATTTTGATAACACTGTTGCTAAAGCTTTAGACTTTGCTAAAAAAGATGGAGAAACGCTTGTTATTGTAACAGCCGATCACGAAACAGGAGGACTAACTATTACAGATGGCGACATGAAGAATAAGACAATTATAGCAAATTTTTCAACCGATCATCATACTTCGGTTATGGTTCCAGTTTTTGCATATGGCCCAGGAGCTGAAGAATTTGGAGGAATTTATGAAAATACAGAAGTTTTTGAAAAAATGATGAAGGCTTTTGATTTTGAAAAGTAAACTAAAATTAAACTTATAAAAAAGTCCCGGATTTTTCCGGGACTTTATATTTCATTACTATTTATTTTTAATCAAGATCGACACTACCGTATCTTGTTTCAATTTTCACAACCGATTTTGTGCCTTCATCTTTACCAATTAGTCCTTCAACCTGAAGTGATGTGTTTTCTTTAATTCTGCTTAATCTGTTTCCTTCAGGAAAATCAATGTCAGCATATTTAGCGTATCCTTTTAAATTATACGATGCCTCTGGACTAATTCTTATATCAATATTTCCGTATTCATTCTCAATATCAATTTTTTCAAAACCAGCAGGAACGTAATCTACGTCTAAGTTTCCGTATCGATTATCAAATTCAAGTTTTTTAGTTATTTCATTAAATTCAAAGTCTGTATACGCCGAAGTGGTAACAAAATTAGCAACACTTCCAATTCTGTATTCATCGTATTTAGATTCACAAACAATAGAACTCGCTTTATCGACATATAATTTTGAATATTTTGTTACGGCAATAATAGCTTTACTCTTTTCTATTTCCAATTTAGAGTATTTTAAGGTAACATTTAACCATTTGCACTCATCAATAGTTCCGTTTGAGTACGCAAGATAAACTTCGCTTAAGGGTTTTGTGTTCTCTCGTAAGATTTTATTAACCCTAAGATTACCATATTTTACAGATATTTTCGAATGTCCGGCAATTTCATTTATAAATACACTACCGTATCTGTTTGATAAGTCAAGTTTCATATCTTTTGGAATATTCACTTTATAATCAATGCTAAACTCCTTGCTATCACCACCAAAAGAAAAGGTATTTCTTTTATTAAACTTTTCATCAATTTCTGTAATAGCTTCAATTGTATTACCTGTCTGATTAAATTTCACATCAATTAGATCAATAAGTTCTTTTGCCTTTTCTTCGTCTTTATGATCAACAGTAATAATAACATCAATACTAACCTTGTTTTTATCCCAGTTGTTAATATCTACATCTCCAAATTTATTTTGGATTTTCAAGAGTGTATTTGCATTAGCGTCATAATCTTTATGCAAATTTTTAGAGAATTCTTCACCAGCAGCAAATGCTGATGTAAATACCAATAATTGGACGATTATTAGTATTAGAGTGGATTTAAATTTCGGTGCTTTCATAGTTTTCTAATTTATTGTTATTTATATTCTGTACTTGGTGTAATTGACTTAGAATTTGATTCATTACTTCAACTTTAAGCTGATAGTGCTGTATCATTGCATTTATTACTCTTTTATCATTTGGATTTTCTGTAAGATCTTTTTTTAAGTTTTCATAAATAGAATCCATGTTATTTAGCTCATGTACTAGTATTTCTTTCTGCAAGCTGTCAAGGGAAGTACTTTGTTTAATTTCTCCGTATTTCTGATTTACAAGATGTGTATAATACATTTCTACTTCTCCATATTCAGGTGAAATTTCACTTAACGCTATACCTTTATTTATTTGTGTTTCATTAATATTATCATAAACCCATAATCCCGATAAAACAACCAGGATTGCGACTGCTGCAGCTTTTAGAATATAACCAAAAGTAAAAGTCTTTTTCTTGCTGTTCAGCTCGTTTAACTTTTGTTCAAATCGTTCAAAATGACCGTCACTCGGCTCATTTGTATCGAACAATCCTCTATTTTTTTGTAGTATGTTATCTAAATCATTCATATTAGATGTTTTTTTCTTTTTGTGTTTCTTTTAAGCTTTCAATTAATTTCTTTTTTGCTCTTGCACATTGCGATCGCGATGTTGAACTGCTTATGTTCATAATCTCACTTATTTCATCGTGATCATATCCTTCAATTAGGTAAAGCGATATTACAATTCTGTATCCATCTGGAAGATGATTTATTTCTTTTTTAATTTCTTCAATTTTCCATTGTACATCTTCATTGCTCTCTATCTTTTCTTCTTCCTTAATTTCATAAACTGAATCTTCTAAGGAATCAGTAATCAGTTTTCTTTTTCTAAGCTCATCAAGTGAATGATTAACAACGATTCTTTTTAACCAGGCACCAAAACTGACTTCACCTTTATAGAAATTTATCTTTTCAAACGCTTTTAAGAACGACTCCTGCATAATATCTTCAGCTTCAAGGCTGTCATTTACAATGCGCAAGCAGGTATTGTACATTGCTTTGTAATACAATTTATACAACTGAAACTGAGCTTTTTGCTCACCGGACTTACACCGGTCAATTATATCCTGATGGATATTTGTATAAATACTTTCCTGTTTGTTCATATTTCCAATTAAAAGACGGTTTGAAATAATCTGTGCTGCATCATTGCATACAATTTATGAAAAATATATATGTTAAACTCTAAAATTAGGAATAAAGGAAATGATAAGATGTATTATTAAGCTTGTTCTTTGTTTGAAAATAAAAAAAGCAATAGTTTTGCTGGGTAATTATGAATAGAGCTTTAGCACATAGAAACTCATCTATAATTTTCAGGCAGTGGTCGCGAAAAAGCTATGCTATATTTGCTTCTCTAGGAAAAGAGGTTCAAATAGGACATATTGATGATGGAATAAGTGAAAAAGCTATTGATAAAAACAAGACAAAAAAATCATCAAAAAAGGATTGGAATAATTCTTCACTGATTGAAACAGACGATCCTGATGAACTGATGTTAGTAAATACTGATTTGCAGTTGATCTCTCTAATATCAGAAATTACAAATTCAGATGAATCTTCGCAGCATTGCTGTAGCCAATTAACCATATATATTATTAACAAATTCACATTTCATCCTGTTTGCAGGATGCAGAAAACTATTAAATAATTTTAAAGATGAAAAATCAACTTAAATCAAACATTATCAAATTGTTAACTTTTAAAAAGTGGAATAGTAAAAGTTATTCTGTTTTTAATTCCTTAAATAAAGTAATTAAAATTACGACTATAAGTATTGCATACTCAATATTATTAATGCCGGAAGGTGCATTTAGTCAAGTTGACACAACCGTCACAAAAAACTTAGATCTTGATGAAGTAATTGTGAGTGCACAAAAAGCACCAGTCGTTTATTCCCAGTTATCAAGGCAAGTAACCGTTATTAATGAAGATGAGATAAAGCTAATGCCAGTTTCAGATATTAATGAATTACTCAAAAACTTTTCAGGAGTGGATGTCAGACAGCGTGGCGTAAATGGTATCCAGTCTGATATAAGCGTAAGGGGAGGTTCTTTCGACCAAAACTTAATTCTAATAAATGGTGTAAATATTTCTGATCCACAAACTGGTCATCATAGCTTAAACCTACCAATCGATTTAAATTCAATTGCACGAATTGAAATCTTAGAAGGTCCAGGATCTAGGGTATTCGGTCCAAATGCTTTCAGCGGTGCAATAAACATTATTACCAACAATTTCGATGAAAATTTTTTAAAAGCAGGATTTCTTGCAGGTGATTTTGGATTATTTTCGGAAAATCTATCAGGAGCATTTACAAGTCAGAAACTAAAACATTTTATATCTGTTTCGAAATCTCAAAGTAAAGGATACACTAAAAATACAGATTTTGATCAGTATAATGCATTCTATAGCACACAGCACAGTTCAGAAATAGGCAAGATTGATTATCAAATAGGATATACAAATAAAGAATTTGGGGCTAATAGTTTTTACACTCCTGCTTATCCTGACCAATTTGAGCAAACAAAAACAACGTTTACCAGCCTAAAATTTGAAACAGGAGAAAAATTGAAAGTTATTCCAGCGGTTTATTTTCGCCGTCATAAAGATCGTTTCGAGCTTTTTAGATATGAGCCTGCATCATGGTATACAGGTCATAATTATCATTTAACAGATGTTTATGGGATTAAAATTGATTCAAGATTAATAACTAAAATTGGAGTTACTTCGTTTGGAGCTGAACAAAGATCAGAAAATATTTGGAGTAATGTTCTTGGTGTGGCAATGGATGATACAATAAAAGTTTCAGGAGAACCAGAGGGTTTATATACTAAAAAGTATTCAAGAACCATTTCAAACTATTTTTTAGAACATTCCTTTTATTATAATGATTTATCTTTTTCAGTAGGAGTATTAACAAGTTGGGTCTCAGAAAATGATTTTAACTATAACTTTTATCCGGGATTTGATTTAAGTTATAGATTTACAAACACATTAAATTCATATATAACTATAAATAAATCATTACGATTACCAACTTTTACCGACTTGTTTTATAATGGTCCTTCAAATATTGGTAATGTGAACTTACAGCCAGAAGAAGCTTGGAGCTATGAAGCAGGTGTGAAGTTTCAAAATAAAATACTCAATTCCAATTTAAGTGTTTATTATAGTGATGCTAAAAATTTAATTGCTTGGGTTAAACCTATTGATTCAGAACCATCTGAAAAATGGGAAACCCAAAATCTTACAAATGTATCAACATTAGGATTTAAAATTACAAACACACTACAATTTGAAAATTTCTGGATTAATAAGGTGAGAGTTGATTACAATTACCTTGAGCAGCAATCAAATTCTGAGGATTATAATACCAAGTATTCTTTAAATAACTTAAAACACAATCTAATAATTAATATCAATAATAAGCTTTGGGAAAATTTAAATTTATCGTGGAATGTTAGGTTTCAAGATAGGGCAGGAAGTTATACTAAATACGACTTTACTATTAGCGATTATATTGGGGATAAAGATTTTGAACCATACTGTTTGTTAGATCTTAAACTTTCCTATGATTATAAAGTTGCAACAATCTTTGCAGTGTTGCAGAATGCATTTAACACAGATTATGTTGATATTGGTAATATTGAAATGCCGAAAAGATGGTTTCAAGTCGGATTTAATATAAACTTTAAGTATTAAATTATTTGAATAAAACAGAAATAGGTTCAATAAATTGGGCTAAACTTATTGATTTTACAAATATTTTGCTATTTTTGTTAAGAATCCTAAATTATAATTAAATCAAATTACGACATGAAAAAATTACAATTATTATTGGTAGCCCTTGCACTAGTTAGTTTT